>VFQR01000927.1_pt1 | contig 27938 bp, 22 predicted proteins | sample 3512321 | NCBI WGS metagenome assembly VFQR01 (sample SAMN10412374, study PRJNA504923) | tailings metagenome | isolation source: Relicate 3 Philex TSF1 revegetated site | place: Philippines: Tuba, Benguet | collected 2017-08-29 | reverse complement strand
GCCAGGCGGCTTAGGTTGGAGACCCCCCGTGGTCCAGTCCAAGGGGTTCACTCCAAAGATGCCACGAAATCTGACGCAGATTTCGCCGCCCAGCCGCAGGACATCCGCCACCCACAAATTTCCGCGTCAGAATTTTGCACGATTTTTGCGTCAAAAATCGCTTCCCTTGCGGCCCCGCCCACAATCCCTTGCGCCCCGCGCCCTGCTCCCCTAAACCCCCGTCAATTTGCGCGAGCCACGAATCCACCACCCGCAGCCCCATGCCGCGGGATGGCACATGCGGGACAGGACCATGCCGAAAAGAACCGATATCTCCTCCATCATGATCATCGGCGCCGGTCCCATCGTCATCGGGCAGGCCTGCGAATTCGATTATTCCGGCGCACAGGCCTGCAAGGCGCTGCGCGAGGAAGGCTACCGCGTCATTCTGGTGAACTCGAACCCGGCCACGATCATGACCGATCCGGGCCTTGCCGACGCCACCTATATCGAACCGATCACCCCCGAGGTTGTCGCCAAGATCATCGAAAAGGAACGCCCCGACGCGCTGCTGCCCACGATGGGCGGCCAGACCGGCCTGAACACGGCGCTGGCGCTGGCCGATATGGGCGTGCTGGAAAAATTCGGCGTGCAGCTGATCGGGGCCAACCGTCAGGCCATCGAAATGGCCGAAGACCGCAAGCTCTTTCGCGAGGCGATGGAGCGCATCGGTCTGGAAAACCCCAAGGCCACCATCGTCGCCGCCCCCAAACTTGCCTCCGGCAAATATGACATCGCCGCCGGCGTGGCCGAGGCGATGGCCGCGCTGGAATATGTGGGCCTGCCTGCCATCATCCGCCCCGCCTTCACCCTGGGCGGCACCGGCGGCGGCGTCGCCTACAACCGCGACGATTACGAGGCCATCGTCAAGAGCGGCCTCGAGGCCTCGCCCGTGGCCCAGGTCCTCGTCGATGAATCCCTCCTCGGCTGGAAGGAATACGAGATGGAGGTGGTGCGCGACCGCGCCGACAACGCGATCATCGTCTGCTCCATCGAGAACGTCGATCCGATGGGCGTGCATACCGGCGACAGCATCACCGTCGCCCCCGCCCTGACACTGACCGACAAGGAATATCAGATCATGCGCAACGGCTCCATCGCCGTGCTGCGCGAAATCGGGGTGGAAACCGGCGGCTCCAACGTGCAGTGGGCCATCAACCCCGCCGATGGCCGCATGGTCGTGATCGAGATGAACCCCCGCGTCTCCCGATCTTCGGCGCTGGCCTCCAAGGCCACCGGGTTCCCCATCGCCAAGATCGCCGCCAAACTCGCCGTCGGCTACACGCTGGACGAGCTTGACAACGACATCACCAAGGTCACGCCTGCCAGCTTTGAGCCCTCCATCGACTATGTCGTGACCAAGATCCCCCGCTTCGCCTTTGAAAAATTCCCCGGCAGCCAGCCCAACCTGACCACCGCCATGAAATCGGTGGGCGAGGCCATGGCCATCGGCCGCACAATCCACGAATCCCTGCAAAAGGCGCTGGCCAGCCTTGAAACCGGCCTCTCCGGCTTTGACGAAATCGCCATCCCCGGTGTGTCGCAGACGGGCGCCCCCGACCGCGCCGCCATTTCCAAGGCCCTGTCCGAGGCCACCCCCGACCGCCTCCGCGTCATTGCCCAGGCCATGCGCCACGGCTTCACCGATGACGAGATCAACCAGATCACCGCCTTCGATCCCTGGTTCCTCGCCCGCATCCGCGAAATTATCGACACCGAGGCGCAGATCCGCCGCGAGGGCCTCCCCGTCACCGCCGACGGCCTGCGCCGGCTCAAGATGATGGGCTTCACCGATGCCCGCCTCGCCAAGCTCACCGGCCGCGACGAAGGCCAGGTCCGCCGCGCCCGCCGCAACCTCGGCGTCACCGCCGTGTTCAAGCGGATCGACACCTGCGCCGCCGAATTCGAGGCGCAGACCCCCTACATGTATTCCACCTACGAAGCCCCCGTCATGGGCGATGTGGAATGCGAAGCCCGCCCCTCGGCCGCGAAGAAGGTCGTCATCCTCGGCGGCGGCCCCAACCGCATCGGGCAGGGGATCGAGTTCGACTATTGCTGCGTCCACGCCTGCTACGCCCTCACCGCGGCGGGCTATGAGACAATCATGGTCAACTGCAACCCGGAAACCGTCTCCACCGATTACGACACCTCTGATCGCCTCTATTTCGAACCCCTCACCCTCGAACATGTCCTCGAAATCCTCCGTGTCGAACAGGACAACGGCACACTGCACGGCGTCATCGTGCAATTCGGCGGCCAGACACCCCTGAAACTCGCCAATGCGCTCCATGCCGAAGGCATCCCGATCCTCGGCACCACGCCCGATGCCATCGACCTCGCCGAAGACCGCGAACGCTTCCAGCAACTCCTCCACTCCCTCGGCCTGAAACAGCCCGTCAACGGCACCGCGCGCTCGCGCGACGAAGCCTTCGCCGTCGCCGCCCAGGTCGGCTACCCCCTCGTCATCCGCCCCTCCTTCGTCCTGGGTGGCCGCGCCATGGAAATCATCCGCGACGACGCCCAGCTTGAACGCTACATCCGCACCGCCGTGCAGGTGTCGGGCGACAGCCCCGTCCTGCTCGACAGCTACCTTTCCGGTGCCATCGAGGTTGACGTCGATGCCTTAAGCGACGGTAAATCCGTGCATGTCGCTGGAATCATGGAACATATCGAAGAGGCCGGCGTCCATTCCGGCGATTCGGCCTGCTGCCTGCCGCCCCATTCGCTGACCGCCGACACCATCGCCGAGCTTAAACGCCAGACCGTGCAGATGGCCCTCGCCCTCAACGTGCGCGGGTTGATGAACGTGCAATTCGCCATCAAGGACGGCACGATCTACGTCCTCGAGGTGAACCCCCGCGCCTCGCGCACCGTCCCCTTCGTGGCCAAGGCGACCGACTCTGCCATCGCCTCCATCGCCGCGCGCCTCATGGCCGGGGAACCCCTCGCGAACTTCCCCCAGCGCCCGCCCTACCCCGCGGGCGTCGGCCCCGATACCGACCTGCCGCTGGCAGACCCCCTCACCCTCGCCGATCCGCAAACCCCGTGGTTCAGCGTGAAAGAGGCCGTCCTCCCCTTCGCCCGCTTCCCCGGCGTCGATCCCCTCCTCGGCCCCGAAATGCGGTCAACGGGTGAGGTGATGGGCTGGGACCGCACCTTCCCGCTTGCCTTCCTCAAGGCCCAGATGGGCGCAGGCACCCACCTGCCCGAGGCGGGCCGCGTCTTCCTTTCCGTCAAGGACATGGACAAGACCCCCGCACTGGCCAATGCCGCCCGCGACCTCGTGGCCATGGGCTTCGACATCGTCGCCACCCGCGGCACCGCCGACTGGCTGAAAGGTCACGGGGTAAAGTCCGAATCCGTGAACAAGGTCTACGAAGGCCGCCCCAACATCGTGGACCGCTTGAAAAACAACGACATCGCGCTGGTGATGAACACGACCGAAGGCACCCAGGCCGTCAGCGACAGCCGCGACATCCGCCGCGTCGCGCTGATGGACAAGATCCCCTACTTCACCACCGCCGCCGCCAGCATCGCCGCCGTGGCCGCGATGAAGGCCCGGGGTGAGGGGTATGGGGTAAGAACTCTCCAAGGATAACGCCAAGGCAGGGTGAACCCCGCAATGACCGCCTACTCACGCACGCGTAGGGCGGGGTTCACCCCGCCATACGCAACCGCCCCCTACTCCGGCCGCCCCTCCAGAAACGCAATCGCCCGTTCCGGATCGCCATCCTTCCCCCGTTCCGCAAAGAACTCCGCCGCCCCCCGCGCGCCGATCTTCTCGGCCACCGCCAGCGCGATGTACTGGTTCACCGACACGCCATCCTTGGCCGCGAAATCCTCGACGGCCTTCTTCAGGGAATGGGGCAGGTTCAAAGAGACGCGCGCTTTCATGTCGTGAGTTCCACCGTGTTCTCTCGATCAACACTGTGCGGATCATCCCAGTGAATGACCAACCTTTCCTTGGGGGGTGTATCCATGTGCACCCGTGCCCAGAAATCAACGTACTGACCCGATGCCATCCGATTCATTGGGAACTTTCCAACCGTCGCACTGGCGATGACCATCATGTTCTGATCGTCCAAGACAAGCCTAACATTCTTGGCTTCAGCTGGTCCAAGGTTCTGCACTCTCACACGCCAGCCCTTGCCATCCCGGTACATCTGCGCCGTAACGTTGGCCTTTCTCTCTTCAACTGTCTCGTTGCGAGCCTTGGCAAGCTGGTGTCTGACAACTTCGATTTCCTGTTCCGTGAGGCGCATGGAACTTCGGTTTGCTTTTCGCGTTTCCAAATAAGCAAAGATGGAAATCACGACAGCGATGATTGAAGCCACCCATTCCATCTTTCACTCCTTACTTACTCATACTCAAACAACCCCTCCAGAATACCACCCTTAGTCGCACATTCCAAAGCCATCCAAAGCCGTAAATCACCCCCCCACCCGCGCCGCCTTCACCCGCTCCGCCACCCGCGCCGCCGCCGCCACCGCCCGCTCCGCCTCATCCGGCCCCTCGCCCAACCCCAACCCCGCTGCCGTCTCCCCCCACAAGGGCCGCTCCGGCCCCATGGCAAAGCGGAACTCCGGCGCCGTCTCCGCCCCCCGGATCACCCCCGCCAGCCGCGCATGCATGTAGGTCCGCAGCACCAGGTTGATCCGTGGCCCATAGCCCGGCCCGATGGACCGGAAGAACCGCAGCACATCCCGGTCCAGCCGCAGCGCCACCCGATCCGCCCCCGGCTTTACCGGCGTCTGCGCGATTTCGTGCCATTCCAGCGGAATCCGCCCCGTCGCCTCGATCCGGTGATGCAGGTCCCATTCCAGCCGCCGCATCGCATCGGCCATGTAATGGTAATTCTCCGCCTTCTTGCCGCGCATCTTCCCCGGTTCCATCCGCCACCCCTCGCACAAAACAAGGCCCCACCCTGCGGGAAAGCGGTTAACCAACCCCTCCCCCACCGCGCGCCGCGTGCATACGCCCGGCTGCACTGCTCTGCTGCACTGGCGTGCTGAACGGGGCCTGAACGGTTGACTTCTGCCCCGAAAGGCCCCATGTCCCCGTCACGCCCGCCCTCCGCTGCCGCGTGAGCAGCCCCAGATGGGGAGCCGGATCGGGCCACAGGTTCCCACCTTCACGCAGGGGTTCCGCGCCGCGCAATCGGCGCATCCCTGCAATCGGCCGCCCCGGATGCGGCCCCCTTGGCCTTTGCAAAAGGCCGGAAAGACACGACACATGACCACCTTCGCCGAACTCGGCCTTTCGCCCAAGCTGTTGAATGCGCTTGGGAAAACCACCCTCAAATCGCCCACGCCCATTCAGGTGCAGGCCATCCCCCACATCATGCAGGGCCGCGATCTGATGGGCCTTGCGCAAACCGGCACCGGCAAGACGGCGGCCTTCGGCCTGCCGCTCCTGCACCGCCTTCTCGACATCGGCCACCCGCCGGGGCCACGCAATGTGCGCGCCCTGATCCTTGCCCCGACGCGGGAGCTGGTCACGCAAATATCTGATAACCTTACGATTTTCACCAAAGGCACCCCCGTCAAGGTGCTCACCGTCGTGGGCGGCGCCTCGCTCAACCGGCAGGCCATGGCGCTGGCGCGCGGGGCCGATGTGCTGGTCGCCACCCCCGGCCGCCTGATCGACCTCTTGGAACGCGGCGACGTCTCGCTTCAGAACACCGGATACCTCGTGCTGGACGAGGCCGATCACATGCTCGACATGGGTTTCATCCATGCCCTGCGGAAAATCGCCAAGCATATCCCGTTGAAAAGACAGACACTTCTCTTCTCCGCCACGATGCCCAAGGATATCGAGGAAATCGCCGGAACCTACCTCCGCGACCCCGTCCGCGTGCAGGTCGCGCCCCCGGGGAAACCGGCGGAAAAGATCGTCCAGGGCGTCCATTTCATCCCCAATGGCGACAAGGCGAAACTGCTTGAGGAGTACCTCAAGAAACATCCCGGCGAACAGGCGCTGGTCTTCGGCCGCACCAAGCATGGCTCTGAAAAGCTTAGCAAATTGCTGGGCCAATGGGGCTTCAAGGTGGGCTCGATCCACGGCAACAAAAGCCAGAACCAGCGCGACCGGACGCTGACCGAATTCCGCAATGGCGACCTCGACGTCCTCGTCGCAACCGATGTCGCCGCGCGCGGCATCGACATTCCCGGCGTGCGTCACGTCTATAACTACGACCTGCCGAATGTGCCGGAAAACTACGTCCACCGCATCGGCCGCACCGCCCGCGCAGGTGCGACCGGCAACGCCGTCGCCTTCTGCGCCCCGGCCGAGATGGGGGAACTTCAAGCCATTGAAAAGGTGCTGAAAAAGCCGATCCCCGTGATCGGCGGCGCGCCCTGGGCCGCCGACATCGTCGCCGCAGCCCCGAAACCCGGCCAGAACCGCGGCCAACGCCCGGGCGGCGCCCGCCCCGGCCAGAAACCGCAAGGTCAAAAGCCCCAAGGTCAACGCCCGGAACACAAATCCCAGGCCCCGAAACCCCAACCCCGGCAGGGCGCAAAACCCGCCCGCCCCATGGGCGGCGGCCAATCCCCCACCCGCGCGGGCCACAGCGGCAAACCCCGCCCCCAAGGCAACCGCCGCCCCGCCTGACCACAACCCATTGCCGGGTCATCGCGCCCCGGCCATCGCCCCTTCACCTTGGCAAAAATACCCCCTCTGCCGCCGCCACCCGGCATCCGCGCCGGGTCATCGCGCCGCAGGGGGGGCCATCCCCCCGGCGCGCTTTCCGCCCTTCCACGGCCTGCGGCGATGCGCTAGATGCCCGCCATGGCCAAGCTCTACTTCCACTACTCCACGATGAATGCAGGCAAATCGACCCTGCTCCTGCAAGCCGCGCATAACTACCGCGAAGGCGGGATGGCGACCTATCTCATCACCGCGCAATTCGACAACCGCGCCGGCGAAGGCCGCATCGCCTCGCGCATCGGGATCGGGGAGGCCGCCGACACCTTCGCCCCGGGCGAAGACATGTTCCTGAAACTGAAGCAAAGATTGGCCCAAGGCCCGGTTTCTTGCGTCTTTGTCGATGAAGCGCAGTTCCTGTCCAAGGATCAGGTCTGGCAACTCGCCCGCGCGGTGGACGATCTGAAGGTCCCCGTCATGTGCTATGGCCTGCGCGTGGATTTTCAGGGCAACCTCTTCCCCGGCTCTGCCGCCCTCCTCGCCTGGGCCGATGAAATGCGCGAGGTCCGCACCATCTGCCATTGCGGGAAAAAGGCCACCATGGTCATCCGCCGTGGCCCGGATGGCCGCGCGCTCACGGCAGGCGAACAGGTGGTGATCGGCGGCAATGAAACCTATGTCAGCCTCTGCCGCAAACATTGGCGCGAAGCGGTGGGCGACCTCTAAGACCAAATTTCTTCGAAGAAATTTGCAAAAATCTTCGAAGATTTTTGTCCGCTACCCCCTCCACCGTAGGGTGCGTGCTTGCACGCACCACGCCGAACCAACCTACCCCTCCACCGCCCGCGCCCTGAGCGCGATCATCGACCCCGCCGCCACGATCAGCCCCATCCCCAGCACGGCCAGCGGCGCCAGACCGGTGCCCCAGATCACCCATGTCCAGAAGGCCGAGGCGGGCAGGATCATGTATTCCAGCACGCTCGCCTTCGACGCCTCGGTGATCTGATAGGCCCGGATCATCATGCCCACCCCCAGAAGCGACCCCGCCGCCTGCACGAAGGTCCACAGGTAGAAGGTGGCAGAAGGCCAGACCGCGCCGCGTTGCAGGAACCCCTCCGCCCCTACAGGCACCGCCAGCGGCAACAGCCACAGCACGATCAACCCCACGGCGCCGATCACCCCCAGCGCGGCAAAGAACCCCGCCAGAAGCGTTTCCGCGCTTTCCTGCGGGCACCATTCCCGCGTGGCGATATTGCCCATGGCATACATGGCCCCCGCCAGCACCGGCAGCATCGCGGGCAGCGATGCCCCCGCCATCGCCTCTGGCCCCAGCACCAGCACCACCCCCACGAACCCAAGGATCACCGCCACGATCCGCACCGGCCCGATGGCATGGCCATAGACGAAACGCGAAATCAACAAGACCCAGATCGGCGCCGTGAACAGCCCCGCCGCCACCAGCGCCACATCCAGAAAGGCCAGCGCCCCGAAATAGATCACCATGGCCAGCCCGTGGATCGTGGACCGCGCCACCACCGCCCGCAGGTTCACCGGCCTGAGCCGCAGCCCCAAAGGCACCGCCGCCGCCCCCAGAAGCACCGCCGCCATCAGCGACCGCGTCAGGTGGAACTGCCACAGCCCTGCTTCTTCCGCGATCACCCGCACGAAATTGTCGGTGAACCCGATCACCATGGCATAGACAAGGATCAACCCCGCCGCCGCCAAGGTCCGGTCGCCCGAAGTCCGCTCCACCATTGCCATTGCCTGCCTGATCCTTCCTCTCGCTTCCTGTGTGAACCCTGCTAACCTCGCCGCTGCGCGCCTGTAAGCGACACAACGTGCACGCATCTTGGGAGGAGACGCAAAGATGGGCTGGTTGCCAGATGAAACAGGGCTGGAAAGATGCGCGGCGAACTATGCGCCCCTCACGCCCCTGTCCTTTCTGAAACGCGCGGCGGACATCCATGCCGACCACACCGCCGTGGTCTGGAAATCCACCCGCCTGACCTATGCCCAATACGCCGCGCGCGTCTCGCGCCTTGCCTCCGCCCTGGCGCGGCGGGGCATCGCGCCGGGCGATGTGGTGGCCACGCTCCTGCCCAACATCCCCCCGCAGGCCGAGGCGCATTTCGGCGTGCCGGCCGCAGGTGCCATCCTGAACACCATCAACACCCGGCTGGATGCCGATACAGTTGCCTACATCTTCGGCCATGCGGGCGCGAAGATCGTGCTCTGCGACACCGCATTGCTGCCCTTGGCGGAAGAGTCCATCCGCCGCATGGAAGGCCCCGCCCCCCAGATCATCGAAGTGGTCGATGAAGGCTTCACCGCCTCTGGCCATTACCTCACCTATGAGGCGCTGCTGGATCAGGGCGATCCGGATGCAGCATGGGTGATGCCCGAGGATGAATGGGAATCCATCGCCATCAACTACACCTCCGGCACCACGGGCCGCCCCAAGGGCGTGGTCTATCACCATCGCGGGGCCTACCTCTCGGCCACCGCCAATATCCTGTCCTGGCGCATGGTGCTGCACCCGGTCTATCTGACCATCGTGCCGCTGTTCCATTGCAACGGCTGGACGCATACCTGGATGGTGCCCATCCTTGCCGGCACCCTCGTCTGCTGCCGCGACATCACGGCACGCGCGATCTATGACGCCATCGCCGATGAAGGCGTCACCCATTTCGGCGGCGCGCCCATCGTGCTGAACACGATCATCAACGCCGCCGACGCCGACCGCCGCCCCTTCTCGCATATCGTCGAGGTTTTCACCGCAGGCGCCCCGCCGCCCGCCGCCACGCTGGCGGCCTTTGAACCCTTGGGCTTCAACGTCACGCAGGTCTATGGCCTGACCGAAACCTACGGCCCCGCCACCGAATGCACCTGGCGGGCGGAATGGGACAGCGCGCCCAAGGACATCCGCGCCGCTTACAAGGCGCGCACCGGCGTTGCCATGCCGATGCTGGAAGGGGCCGAGGTGCATGACACGAACGGCCGCCCCGTTCCCCGCGACGGCCAGCATCTGGGCGAAATCGCGATGCGCGGCAACATGGTGATGAAAGGCTATTACAAGAACCCCGCCGCCACGGCCGAGGCGTTCAAGGGCGGCTGGTTCCGTTCTGGCGACATCGCCTTCCAGCACCCCGACGGCTATATCAAGATCACCGACCGCGCGAAGGACATCATCATCTCGGGCGGGGAAAACGTCTCTTCCGTGGAAGTCGAAGGCGTGCTGATGCACCACCCCGCCGTCCTCCTCTGCGCCGTGGTGGCGAAACCGGATGACAAATGGGGCGAGGTGCCCTGCGCATTCGTCGAGTTGAAACCGGGGCAGAGCGTGACGGAAAGAGACCTCATCGCCTTCTGCCGCGAACGTCTGGCCGGGTTCAAGACACCCAAACATGTGGTCTTTGCCGACCTGCCCAAGACATCGACCGGCAAGATCCAGAAATACGAACTGCGCGCCGTGGCCAAGCTGATGGACCAGACCTGAAGCACCACGCCGGGCGGCCCCGTCACAGGGGAGCCCGCCACAGGGGAGCCCGTCGCAAGGGGGGCCTTGCCCCCCTCGCCCTTCGGGCTCACCCCCCAGAGTATTTGGGGCCAAGATGAAGGGGACACCCTTTGAACTGTGTCCATCGCTTGTGACTGCACGGGCGCTGCGATAACGTCTTGGTCAACAGGACAAGGCGAGCCAAGGGCAGACCCCGCGCATGACCGCGCTGAAGAAATACCAGAGGCTCGAAAGCCCCGGCCTTTGGCGCGATGCGCCCGAGGCACAGCGCCGCGAGGTGGTGGTCGCCTTCCGCGAGGCGACGCTGGTCCTGTCCGACCCGCGCACCGAACTGCCGCTCAGCCATTGGTCGCTGCCTGCCGTCGAACGGCTCAACCCCGGCGCGCTGCCTGCGCTCTATGGCCCTGCCCCGGACAGCGACGAGACGCTGGAACTGGATGACCCCGACATGATCACCGCGCTGGAAACCGTGCGCGGCGCCGTGCGCCGGGGCACGCCGCGACCCGGCCGCCTGCGCGGAAGCCTGCTGGCGGGGACAACGCTTGCCATTCTTGCCATCGGTGCCTTCTTCCTGCCCGACGCGCTGCTCCGTCACACGGCATCGGTCCTTCCCGGTGCCACGAGGGCGCAGATCGGCACCGCGGCGCTGGCCGACATCACCCGCCTTACCGGCGCCCCCTGCAGCACGACACTGGGGGACCGCGCGCTCGGCCTCTTGTCCCAGCGTCTCTTCGGATCGGCCCCGGCGCAGCTCTTCGTCCTGCCCGAGGCTCTGCCGCAGGCAGCCGCCCTGCCGGGCAACATCCTGCTTCTGGGCAAGCCCATGCTGACATCCGCCACCAGCCCCGAAGTGCCCGCGGGCCTGGCCCTGGCCGAGGCGCTGCGGGCCGAGACGGAAGACCCGCTCATCCCCATCCTGCGCCATGCCGGCCTTGCCGCCACGGTGCGGCTGCTGACCACCGGCACCCTGCCCGACGGCGCGCTGTCCGGCCTGGGCGAGGGCTTCCTCGCCGCCCCGCGCCCCCCCCTGCCCGAAGAATCTCTGCTGGCGCGCTTCGAGGCGGTGGCGGTCTCTTCCACGCCCTATGGCTTTGCCCTTGATCCCACGGGCGAAACCACGCTCGGGCTGATCGAGGCCGATCCCCACCGCACAGGCAGCCCCCGCCCCCTGCTCACCGCCGAGGACTGGGCCAGCCTTCAGGCCATCTGCAACTGAAAAGGCCCCCTGCACCGGCAGAGGGCCTTCCGTCACAAGCCCTGCCGTTCAGCGCAGGAAGGCATCCCCGAAGCCCGCGCCGCGTGCCGCGCGCAGCGCCGCCTGCGCCTCGCCGGATGACCCGAAGGGTCCGGCCAGCACGACCTGCACCGCCTTGCCGCCGATGCTGCCCTTCGACCGCGCCACCGGCAGCCCCAGCCCGGCCAGTCGGGCCGCAGCCCCGTCGGCATTGGCGGGCACCCCGAAACTGCCCACCTGCACATAGATCCGGCCTGCCCCCTGCGCCGCCGCCACGGGTGCGGGCGCCGGTGCGGTCTTGGTCGATTGCGTGACCCGGGGCGCGGCGGCGCTGGGCGCATTCTGCGCCGACACCGTTACCGCCCGCTGCGTCACCGCCACGGGTTCGGCCGGAAGATCCCGCGTCCAGACCTGATCCTGCATCGCCTGCCCCTCGGCCGTGCCGACCCCGCGCAACGGGTTCAGCCGGTCATCTTCCCAGGCGAGCTTGTATCCCTTGGGCACGGGCGCGACCTGGGTTGCCACCCGTGCACCGACACTGCCGTTGCCAATGCCCGAGGGCTGTCCCAGCGGCACCGTGCGCGTCGCAGGCGCCTCGAGCGAGGCACCGACCGGCGATCCGGGCGGATAGATCGGGGCGCGAAGCCCCTCAAGCGTGCCATCGCCCCGGGTGCAGACCAGAACGCTGCCGCCATTCGTCAAGGGCAGCCGCTGCACCACCGGGGCCGCGCGGGTGCAGGCGATGCGGTTGCCGCCGATCACCGGTGCGGGCGCCACAACAGGGGCCGCCACAGGAGCCGCCACAGGAGCCGCACTCCGGGGCGCATTCGCCACGGGCGGCGGCACATAGCTTGCCGCCGGCGGCTCGGCCATCGCGCTGCGGACCTGCGGCGCGGGCCGCACCACCGGAGCCGGGGTCGGCGCCAGGGCCGGGGCCGGTGCCGGGGTGGGGGCAGCAGCCTGCCGCGTGCCGCCGCCCATCGTCGGCGGATAGCCGCACATCGGCCGCCGCTCGCGATCCACGCGCGGCACCCAGTTCACCCGCCCGCCAAGCCCTGCGCGCAGGAACACGCAGCCCCGGCTGTCCACATATTGCTGGCCGGTGAAACTGGCCGGGGGCTGCTCACGCGGCGCCCCGACTTGGGCTGTTGATTGAGCAAGGGCGCCAATCGCACCCAGAGCGAGGGTCAGGAATGCCCCCGTCAGAACCTTTACGAACATGACTACCCCCCAGTAGCGTAGGGGCAGAATGCGCGATGACGCCCCCCTCGTAAAGGGGCGAAATTACATTATTTTGTGCCGAACATCCGATCACCCGCATCGCCTAGCCCCGGCACGATGTAACCATGGTCGTTCAGATGGCTGTCGAGCGCCGCCGTCACGATGGGCACATCGGGATGCGCCGCCTTCATCCGCGCCACACCTTCGGGCGCGGCCAGCAGGCACAGGAAGCGGATGTTCTTCGCCCCCTTTGCCTTGATCAGGTCCACCGCCGCCGCGCTGGAATTGCCGGTGGCCAACATCGGATCGACGACGATGGTCACCCGATCCTCCAACTGCTCCGGCAACTTGCAGTAATACTGCACCGGTTGCAGCGTTTCAGGATCGCGATAGAGGCCCACGAACCCCACCCGTGCCGCCGGGATCAGTTCCAGAATCCCATCGAGCAGCCCGTTGCCCGCCCGCAGGATCGACACCAGCGCCAGCTTTTTCCCCTCGATCGCCGGGGCATCCATCTCGCACAAGGGCGTCTCGATCCGCTTCGTCGTCATCGGCAATTCGCGCGTCACCTCATAGGCCAGAAGCAGGCTGATCTCGCGCAACAACTGCCGGAACGACGCGGTCGAGGTGTCCTTCTCCCGCATCAGGGTCAGCTTGTGCTGCACCAGCGGATGGGAAACGACGGTCAGGTGATCAAGCATCACGGCTCTCCAGTTTCTTCAGGACACGCCCCCGCGTATCGCCATCGCAAAAGGCCGCGTCAAGCGACGCCCGCGCGATCCCCGCGAAAACCCCTTCGTCCCAGTCGAAGGCCGCGTTCAGCCGGTCATATTCCCGCGCCATCGTCGTGTGGAAGAACGGCGGGTCATCGGTGGAGATCGTCACCTTCACCCCGCGCCGGTAAAGCGCTCCGATGGGATGCTGCCGCCATCCGGGATACAGGCCCAACGCGATATTCGATCCGGGGCAGACCTCCAGCACGATGCCCTTTTCGGCCAGTTCATCCACCAACGCCAGATCCTCAATCGCCCGCACGCCATGCCCGATCCGCTCCACCCCCAGATCGTTTACCGCATCCCGCACGGACTCCGGCCCACCCCATTCCCCGGCATGGGCGGTCAGCCGCAGCCCCGCCTCGCGCGCACAATCAAAGGACCACAGGTAATCCTTGGGCTTGCCGACCTTCTCATCCCCGGCGATGCCGAAACCCACGATCCAATCCCCCGCGGTCTCGGCCGCGCACAGCGCGGTTTCCCGCGCCTTGTCGGGGCCGAAATGCCGGATGCAGGTGATGATCCCGCGCAGGGTGATGCCCATGTCGCGCTCGGCCTGATCCGCTGCCTCACGGATGGCGTGCAGATATTCCCGCCACGCCCCCACGTCCCGCCCGCCACAGAAATCGGGGGACAGGAAGGTTTCCGAATAGACCACGCCAGATGCCGCACTTTCCTCCAGCACCGCCAGCGTCAGCCGCGCGTAATCCTCCGGGCTGGTCAGCACCGACGTCGCCGCCTCATAGACCTTCAGGAAATCCCAGAAATCCTTGTATTTATAGTTCCCCTTCGCATCGAAGATGCCGCCGATATCGGCCTTCTTCTCCTTTGCCAGCCCCCGGATGAAGGCAGGCGGCGCTGCCCCTTCCAGATGCAGGTGCAATTCCACCTTCGCCATGCCGCTGATCACAGAAAACTCCTCCCCGCGCCCTGCGCGGCCACGCCCAGATGCGCCGCGACCGATGCCGCCACATCCACGAACCCGCAAAGACCAAGCGACCCCGCCCCTACCCCATGGCACAGAACCGGCACCCGCTCCCGCGTATGCTCGGTGCCGCGCCATGTCGGGTCATTGCCATGATCGGCGGTAAAGATCGCAAGGTCGCCCGGCCGCAGGCCCGCCAGAAACACCCCCGCCCGTGCGTCAAACCACTCCAGCTGTCGCGCATATCCGGCCACGTCGCGGCGATGGCCGAACAGACTGTCAAATTCGACAAAGTTCGCGAATGTCAAGGAACCCTCCTCCGCTTCCCGCGAAAGCCGGTCCAGATGATCGAAAAGGGCAGTATCATCCTTGCCCTTGTGGAGACTGGTGATCCCCCGATGGCTGAAGATATCGCCGATCTTGCCCACCGCATGGGTGACGCGCCCCGCCCCCTGCACCCAGTCCAGCAGCGTGGGCGCAGGGGGCGCAATCGCAAAATCCCGCCGATTGCCGGTGCGGTGGAAATCCCCCGGAACGCCGACAAACGGCCGCGCAATCGCCCGCCCCACCTTCATGGCATGCAGGCGCGGGGCCAGATCGCGGCACAGCGCCACCAACCGCTCCAACCCGAAGGCCTCTTCATGCGCGGCAATCTGAAACACCGAATCCGCCGAGGTATAGCAGATCGGCCACCCCGTCCGCAGATGGTCCGCCCCCAGCCGGTCGATGATCTCGGTCCCCGAGGCATGGCAATTCCCCAACACCCCCTCCACCCCGGCCAGACGGCAGACCTCTGCCACCAGATCATCCGGGAACGCAGGAACGGTATCGGGGAAATAGGCCCAATCCCACGGCACCGGCACCCCCGCCAGTTCCCAATGCCCCGAGGGCGTGTCCTTGCCGCGCGACACCTCTGTCGCCGCCCCCCAGCGCCCCACCGGATCGGCCCCCAACCCCGCGCCCAATCCCGGCGCATCGAACCCGCTCGCCAGTTGCACCGCCGCGCCCAGACCCAGCCCATCCAGCACCGGCAGATGCAAAGGCCCGCTGCGCCCCACATCCGCCCGCCCCTCGGCACAGGCCCGCGCGATATGGCCCAGCGTATTGGACCCCGCATCGCCAAAGGCCGCCGCATCCGGTGCGCCACCGCAGCCCACCGAATCCATCACGATCAGGAACGCCCGCGCCATCGCCTCACCCGATCCGCTTCAAAATCAGGGGCGGCTCCTCGGGGGCCGAGGTCGCCACGCGGTAAGCCCCCTGCACCGCCCGCACCGCCGCCTCTGCCGATGCCGCATCCGCCGCATGGACCATCCCCAACGGCACGCCACGCGCCACGCCCTCGCCCAAGCCCGCCAGATCGGACAGGCCGACCGACGGGTTGATCCGGTCGCCGTCGCGCAACCGCCCCCCGCCCAGATGCACCACAGCCTCGCCCAAGGCCCGCCCGTCAATCGCGGCGATAAAGCCGTCGCTGTCGCAGGGCACCTCCATCACCACCGGGGCCGAGGGCAGCCGGTCCGGCCAGCGTTCCACGAAATCCGCAGGCCCGCCCTGCGCCGCGACCATGCGGCCGAACCATTCCGCCGCCTGCCCGTTTTCCAGCACCTCGATGATGCGCCCCTCGCCATCCTCGGCATCCGCCGCAAGACCACCCAGCGCCAGCGCCTCGCCCCCCAAGGCGGCGGTCAGATCCCACAGCGCCGCATTGACCGAGGTGCCGGTCAAGGTTTCCATCACCTCGATCACCTCCAGCGCATTGCCCGCCGCCGTGGCCAGGGGCTGGCTCATGTCGGTGATCAGCGCCGAAGTCATGCACCCCGCCCCCTGCGCCGTGCTGACAAGCGCGCGCGCCAAGGCCTCGGCCTTTTCCAGCGTGTCCATGAAGGCGCCCGATCCGCATTTCACATCCAGAACCAGCGCCTCCAGCCCCGCCGACAGCTTCTTCGACAGGATGGAGGCGGTGATCAGGTCAATGCTTTCCACGGTCGATGTCACATCGCGGATCGCATACAGGCGCCGATCCGCAGGCGCGATCTCGGCGCTTGCCGCCACGATGGCACAGCGCACCTCGCCGATCTGACGCCGCAACTGATCCTCGCCCAGCCCCGTGCGAAAACCGGGGATGGATTCGAGCTTGTCCAGCGTCCCGCCCGTATGGCCCAAGCCCCGGCCCGAAATCATCGGCACATAGGCCCCGCAGGCCGCCAGCGCCGGGGCCAGCAGCAAGGACACGCAATCCCCGATCCCGCCTGTCGAATGCTTGTCGATCACGGGCCCGTTCAGGTCCCAGTCCAGCACCCGGCCCGAATCCCGCATTGCCCGGGTCAGCGCCACCCGCCCGGCTTCGCCCAGTCCCTTCAGCAGAACAGCCATGGCAAAGGCCCCCGCCTGCGCATCCGTCACCGTGCCATCGGCCAACCCCTTGGCAAACCAGCCCAATTCCTCGGCAGACGGCTTCCCCCCATCGCGCAGCCTGGCAATGATGGCGCGGGCATCCATGGCCATCAGGCCCGGTCCATATGCGCGGCGGTGAACACGCCCGGCAAGAGATCGGCCACCGTCATCACGCGCGACTTGCCATCGGTCGTGCACAGCGTGACACGCACATCCTGATCCGCAAACTCGGCGATCTTCTGCCGGCACCCGCCACAAGGCGGCACCGGCTCCGGGCTGTCGGCAATCACGCAGACCTCGGCAATCCGCGTCTCGCCCCCCGCCACCATGGCCGCAATCGCCCCGGCCTCAGCGCAGGTGCCCTCGGGATAGGCCACATTCTCCACGTTGCAGCCGACATAGACCGTACCGGCAGTCGTCCGCAGCGCGGCCCCCACCTTGAACCTGGAATAGGGCGCATAGGCGCGCTCGCGCACCTCGGTCGCGGCCTGGAGAAGGGACATGGGCGCACCTCGCGGATTTCTGACCATCTGGTCACAGTCTGGAAGCGCCGCGCGGGAATGGCAAGGTGCGCGATTTTTCTCCGAAAAATCAGGGGGGCTTTGCGCCCCCCTCGCCGCGTGCCGCGGCTCACCCCCCGCAGGATATTTCAAGACAGAAAATATGAAGGAAGCAGACCGTTAAGGTTAACGCGCGGCCACCTGATCATTTTCTGTCTTCAAATATCCTCGGGGGGTCCGGGGGGCAGACAGTCCCCCGGTGCGACGCGGCCGCACGCGCCGCCATCGGATCAAAGTACAGCCGTTGCAGGCCGCCCCGGCAAAGTCACTTCCAGAAGTTCCAGATCCGCCGAAGGGTCGCCGTAGCGGGTGGCCATCCCCGGCGGGATGACAAAGGCATCGCCGGGCGACAGGCGGAAAGGCTCTTTCCCCTCGCCTTCCAGGGTGAACTCCCCCGACATCACGAAGGTGAACAGGATATCGCCCTGATGCCGCGTCCAACCCGTTTTCCCGCCATCGGGCCGCGCGACCATGACCGAGGCCACGCCCTTGGTCGCCGCATGAATCCCCGTGTCCCGCGCCACGAACCCCGGCAGGCGGAAGGGGGCGAACACCCCCTTCGCCCCCTGATCAAAAACGAACCGCTGCCCCTGCCATTCCCGATCTGGGCGCAGATGGGGGGTCGGCAGTTCCATCTCATGGTCGATCTCGGTCACATGCTCGGCCGGCACGCCAATCTCGATCACCTCGATGCCGTCCGATGCCTCCAGCACGCGATGCCGAATCTCGGGCGGCTGGATGAAGCAATCCCCCGCCGTCAGCCGGATGGGTGGCCCCTGATCCTCGTAGACCACATCGACCCAGCCGTTGATGCAGAAGATGAGCTGGAACCCCACCTTGTGGAAATGCACCATATCCGGCACCGGCCCACCGTCGGGGATGCGGATATGGCTCGCGATCATCGCCCCACCCAGACGCGAGGGCACCAGATCGCGATACTGCATCCCCGCCCGCCCGATGATCCAGGGCGCCTGATCGGCCAGCCTGCGGACGACAAAGGCATGTTCCGTGGGCGGCAGCACCAGCGGCGGGTTGGCCTGATCCACCTCCACCCGCGTGCCATTGGGCGCGGTCAGCACCTTCGCCCCGCTGGCGAAATCGGGATCGTCGGTCAGGATGCGCACCGTGCCGGGGGCCTCGGTCGCGCCTTTCTGGATGCGCAGCCGCAAACCATAGCCCGACAGCACCGCCACTTCCGGGTTGTCGGCCGGATAGATCATGTCCAGCCGGAACCCCAGCGTCTTGGTCCAGAACGGCAGATCGTCGCGCAATTCCCGTGTCGGCAGGCGCATTTCCGCCCGCGTCTCGCCCTTCACCTCGAACATGTCCGCCCCCCCTTTGCGCGCCGAGAATGCCAAGGCGCGATCAGGATTTGCAAGCAGGGCCGAAAACGCCTATTGGAAAATCGGGCAAAGTCAGGTTCGGCAAAGTAGTTTAACGTTGAACCAACTTGGGAAGAGGGCGACATGGAAGACGGAAAACCCGGCGATACGCGGCAGGACAATGCGCGTCAGGCAGCCTTGGACTATCACGAATTCCCCAAGCCCGGAAAGCTTGAGATCCGTGCCACCAAGCCGCTCGCCAATGGCCGCGACCTCAGCCGCGCCTATTCCCCCGGCGTGGCCGAGGCCTGCCTGGAAATCAAGGCCGACCCCGCCACCGCCAGCCGCTACACCGCGCGCGGCAACCTTGTCGCCGTCGTCTCGAACGGCACCGCCGTGCTGGGCCTTGGCAATATCGGGGCGCTGGCCTCCAAGCCCGTGATGGAGGGCAAGGCGGTTCTGTTCAAGAAATTCGCCAATATCGACTGCTTCGACATCGAATTGAACGAACCCGATCCGGTGAAGCTGGCCGATATCGTCTGCGCGCTGGAACCCACCTTTGGCGCGATCAACCTTGAGGATATCAAGGCGCCCGACTGTTTCATCGTGGAAAAACTCTGCCGCGAACGGATGAACATTCCCGTCTTCCACGATGACCAGCACGGCACCGCCATCGTCGTGGGGGCGGCCGCCACCAATGCGCTGATTGTCGCCGGAAAGAAGTTCGAGGATATAAAGGTCGTCTCCACCGGCGGCGGGGCCGCCGGCATCGCCTGCCTGAACATGCTGCTGAACCTCGGCGTCAAACGCGAAAACGTCTGGCTCTGCGATCTGGCCGGCCTCGTCTACCACGGCCGCACCGATCAGATGACCGACCAGAAGGCCGCCTTTGCCCAAGGCACCACCCCGGCCACTCTGGCCGATGTGATCGAGGGCGCCGACCTCTTCCTCGGCCTTTCCGGCCCCGGCGTGCTGACGGCGGACATGGTGGCCAGGATGGCCCCCCGCCCGATCGTCTTTGCCCTCGCCAATCCCACGCCCGAGATCCTGCCCGATCAGGTCCGCGCCGTGGCCCCCGAAGCGATCATCGCCACCGGCCGGTCGGACTTTCCCAATCAGGTCAACAACGTCCTCTGCTTTCCCTTCATCTTCCGCGGCGCGCTGGATGTCGGCGCCACCGAAATCAACAAGCGCATGGAAATCGCCTGTATCGAAGGCATTGCCGCGCTCGCCCGCGCCACCACCAGCGCCGAGGCCGCCGCCGCCTACAGCGCCGAAAAACTCTCCTTCGGCCCCGATTACCTGATCCCCAAACCCTTTGACCCGCGCCTCATCGGCGTGGTGGCCAGTGCCGTTGCCCGCGCCGCGATGGAAACCGGCGTCGCCACCCGCCCGATTGCGGATCTCGATGCCTACAAGCGCGGCCTCGACGGCTCGGTCTTCAAATCCGCCCTCATCATGCGCCCGGTGTTCGAGGCGTCAAAAGCCGCCGCCCGCACCATCGTCTTTGCCGAAGGCGAAGATGAACGCGTCCTGCGCGCCGCCCATGCGATGATGGAGGAAACGAATGACATCCCCGTCCTGATCGGCCGCCCCGAGGTGGTGGAGATGCGCTGCGAACGCGCAGGCCTGCCCATCCGCCCCGGCCGCGATGTCCACCTCGTGAACCCCGAAAACGACCCGCGCTACCGCGATTACTGGGGCACCTATCACGATCTCATGGCCCGCCGCGGCGTGTCGCCCGACATCGCCCGCGCCGTGATGCGCACCAACACCACCGCCATCGCTGCCGTCATGGTCCATCGGGGCGAGGCCGACAGCATGATCTGCGGCACCTTCGGCCAATATCACTGGCACCTGAACTATATCCGCCAGGTGCTGGCGCGCGGTGGCCTGCACCCCGTGGGCGCGCTGTCGCTGATGATCCTGGAAGACGGCCCCCTTTTCATTGCCGATACACAGGTGAACCCCGAACCCACGCCGCAGCAGATCATGGAAACCGTGATCGGTGCTGCCCGCCATGTCCGCCGTTTCGGCCTCACGCCAAAGATCGCGCTCTGCACCCAAAGCCAGTTCGGCAACATGGACAATTCCGCCGCCCAGCGGATGCGCGCGGCCCTCGAACTGCTCGATGCCCGCGAACCTGATTTCTGCTACGAGGGCGAGATGAACGTGGACAGCGCGCTGGACCAATCCCTGCGCGACCGCCTGCTTCCCGGGTCACGGATGGAGGGCGCGGCCAATGTCCTCGTCTTTGCCTCCACCGATGCCGCCGCCGCCACGCGCAACATCCTCAAGATGAAGGCCAACGGGCTGGAGGTCGGGCCGATCCTCATGGGCATGGGCAACAAGGCGCATATCGTGACCAACTCCATCACCGCGCGCGGCCTTCTGAACATCTCCGCCCTCGCTGGCACCCCGGTCGCCCATTACGGCTAAGGCCTGCCCATTCACCTTGGCCCAAATACCCAAATCCGTCCGCGCCGCCGCGCCACGCCGGGAACCTCGCATCCTCCCTTTCCCCGATTTCAAGGGGAGAGGGGGTCGCTCGCCTGGGTGAGTCGCTCCAAACTTTGCAAACCCCGCTGCACTTAACCGCAATCCGCGAAGCCCGCCACGATTTGCAAATATTTGCAGACCCGATCTGCAATATTCTGCAAACAAAACGCCGCACCCCACCCATGTTGCCGGTAACAGCGTTGCGTCAATCCCCCCGCATCGCGTAACAAATGCCAACTCGTGGAGGAGGGCATACAATGGCATACCGGGAACTCTATGCGGCATGGAAAGCCGATCCCGAAACCTATTGGCTGAACGCCGCAGGCGCGATCGACTGGGCAGAGCGCCCCGTCACCGCGCTCAACGCCGCCCGCGCGCCGCTGTATGAATGGTTCACCGACGCCCGCGTGAACACCTGCTGGAACGCCGTGGATCGGCACGTCGCCGCCGGGCGCGGCGATCAGCCTGCCATCATCCATGACAGCCCCGTCACGGGGACGAAACACACCATCACCTATGCCGAATTGCAGGACCGCGTCGCACGCCTCGCAGGCGCACTCCGCGCAAAGGGCGTGGAAAAAGGCGACCGCGTCATCATCTACATGCCCATGGTGCCCGAGGCGCTGGAGGCGATGCTCGCCTGTGGCCGCATCGGCGCGATCCATTCCGTCGTGTTCGGCGGCTTCGCCGCCAACGAACTTGCCGTCCGCATCGACGATTGCACCCCCAAGGCCATCATCGCCGCCTCCTGCGGGATCGAACCCAGCCGCGTCGTGCATTACAAGCCGCTGCTCGATGCCGCCATCGACATGGCCACCCACAAGCCCGCCTTCTGCGTGATCTTCCAGCGCGAACAGGAAGTCGCCAAACTCACCCCCGGCCGCGATCTCGACTGGCACGCCTTCCAATACGGCGTCACCCCCGCCGATTGCCTGCCCGTGGAAGGCAACCACCCCGCCTATATCCTCTACACCTCAGGCACGACCGGCGCGCCCAAGGGCGTCGTCCGCCCCACTGCGGGCCATCTTGTGGCGCTGGCCTGGACGATGCGCGCGATCTACGATTGCGGCCCCGGCGATGTGTTCTGGGCCGCCTCCGATGTCGGCTGGGTCGTGGGCCACAGCTACATCTGCTACGCCCCCCTCATCGCGGGCTGCACCACCATCGTCTATGAAGGCAAACCCGTCGGCACCCCCGATGCGGGGGCCTTCTGGCGGGTGATCAGCGAATACAAGGTCCGCGCCTTCTTCACCGCCCCCACCGCGCTCCGCGCGATCAAGCGCGACGATCCCGATGGCCTTCTGGTCAAGGATTACGACCTGACGAAGCTCAACGCCCTCTACCTCGCGGGCGAACGCGCCGATCCCGATACCGTCAACTGGGCGGGCCGCCACCTGAACGTGCCGGTCGTCGATCACTGGTGGCAGACCGAGACCGGTTATGCCATCGCGGCGAACCCCCTTGGCATCGAACAGCTTCCCATCAAGGTGGGCAGCCCTTCCGTCGCCATGCCCGGCTTCGATGTGCAGGTGCTGGATGAAGGCGGCCACCCCGTCGCCCCCGGCCAGCTTGGCGCCATCGCCATCAAGCTGCCCCTGCCCCCCGGCACCCTGCCGACGCTGTGGAACGCCGAAGCGCGGTTCCGCAAATCCTATCTCGACCATTTCCCCGGCTATTACGAGACGGGCGATGCGGGCTATATCGACGAGGACGGCTATCTCTACATCATGGCCCGCACCGATGACGTGATCAACGTCGCCGGTCACCGCCTCTCCACCGGCGCGATGGAAGAGGTGCTGGGTTTCCACAAGGATGTCGCCGAATGCGCCGTCATCGGCGTGTCGGATGACCTGAAGGGCCAATCCCCCCTGGGCTTCCTCTGCCTGAACAAGGGCTGCAGCCGCCCTGCGGAAGAGATCGTCAAGGAATGCATCACCCTGATGCGCGAAAAGATCGGCCCCGTCGCCGATTTCAAACGCGCCGTCGTGGTGGATCGCCTGCCCAAGACGCGGTCGGGGAAAATCCTGCGCGGCACCATGGTGAAAATCGCCGACGGGCAGGATTTCAAGATGCCAGCCACCATCGACGATCCCGCCATCCTCGATGAGATTCGCACCGCCCTGCAATCCCTGGGTCTTGCGCGCGGCTGATGCGCCGCTGACGCGCTGCTTCCCGCCGCCCCCGACCATGCGCCACTGGACAACCCGCCCCGCGCGGGTAGTCTTGCGCCATGAAACCCGCAGGAACGCCGTCCATCCGCCACAGCCCCCGCCAAAGCGACCAAGGGGCCGGAGTCCTCCACGCATGACCGCCCCGGATCCCCACGACATCCTCGGCGACAGCATCGCCCTGCGCGACATCCTCTGCATGGCCGGCCCGGAAACCGCCCCCCGCATCCTGCGCCAGATGCACAGCGACCTCGCCGATTGCGCGGCCCGGATCGCCCCCGCCCTCGCCTCGGGCGACCGCGCCACGATCCGCGCCCAGACCCATGTCCTGATCGCGCTCGCGGGCACCATCGGGGCCATGCGCCTGCACGGCCTCGCCGTGGACCTGAACGCCGCCGCCCATACGGAGGACCCTGTCGTCATGGCCGCGCCCGCGGCACCCCTCATGGCCGATCTGACCGGCCTCATCGCCCTGCTCGCCGCGCGCCTGCCAAAGGGTGAAGCCGCCTGATGACCGACCTGCCGCCGCTTCTCCTGATCGAGGATACGCCATCCCTCCAGATGGTCTATCGCTCTGTCCTGACGAATGCCGGCCACAGCGTCCGCAGCGCCAGCACCGCCGCCGAAGGCATGGCCGCCTTCCTGCAAAGCGGGGCCACGGTCGTCCTGCTCGATCTGATGCTGCCCGACCGCGACGGTCTGGAGGTCATGCAGGAAATGCTCACCCTCCGCCCCGAAACCACGGTCATCGTCATCACCGCCAACGGGTCCATCAACAAGGCGGTCGAGGCGATGCGCGCCGGGGCCTACGAATTCCTGGTGAAACCCTTCGACGAAACCCGCTTCCTCGGCGCGGTGGAAAACGCCCTCGCCGGGCGCGGCGCGCCCCGCCGCATCCCCGCCGCAGCCACCCCCGCGCGCCCCGACCTGCCCGCGAAACGCGCGCCCACCCCGCCCCCGCCCGCCCCCGCCGCGCCGCCCCCCACCGGGGCCTTCGTCGGCTCATCCGATGCCATGGCGCGCATCCATGCCAAGATCCGCTCCGTCGCCCGCTCCATGGCGACCGTCTTCATCACCGGCGAAAGCGGCACCGGCAAAGAGCTTTGCGCGCTGGCCGTCCACGACCATTCCCCCCGCGCCTCCGGCCCCTTCATCGCGCTGAACTGCGGCGCGATCCCGCAAGACCTGCTGGAATCCGAGGTGTTCGGTCACGTGAAGGGCAGCTTCACCGGCGCCATCTCCGACAAGCCGGGGGCCGCCGCCGCCGCCGATGGCGGCACGCTTTTCCTCGATGAAATCTGCGAAATGGCCCCGGCGCTGCAAACCAAACTCCTGCGCTTCCTGCAAACCTCCACCGTGCAGCCGGTGGGCGCGATCCGCCCGCGCAAGGTGAATGTCCGCATCGTCTGCGCCACCAACCAGGACCCGCTCGACGCCGTCCGCCGCGGCATCTTCCGCGAAGACCTCTACTACCGCCTCTTCGTCGTGCCGATCCACATGCCGCCCCTGCGCGAACGCGGCGATGACGTGATCGAGATTGCCGAAGCCGCCCTCGCCCGCTTCGCCGCCGAGGAAGGCCGTCGCTTCGACGGCCTCTCCCCCGAAACCGCCGCCCTCTTCCGCCGCCTGCCCTGGCCCGGCAATGTGCGCCAGGTGCTCAACGTCATCCGCCATGTCGTGGTGATGAACGAAGGCGGCCCCGTCACGCCCGACATGCTGCCCGACATCGTGGCCGATGAGCCGGGCCTCTCGCTCCCGCTCACCCTCGCCGCCCCGGTCCTGCGCGAACCCGCGCTGGACGCGCTGATCGGCAAGCCGCTGGCAGAAATCGAACGCCTCGTGATCGAGGCGACGCTGCGCCGCTTCGACGGGTCGGTCCCCAAAGCCGCCCGCGTGCTGGAACTGGCCCCCTCCACCCTCTATCGCAAGATCGAAGGCTGGAAGGAAATGTAGGATGGGCAATCTGCCCATCCTACAGGCCTCCATCCCGTAGGGCGGGGTTCACCCCGCCCCCCGGCTCACGACAACGCCCGCCGCAGCGCAGGCACCTGCCGCAAAAGCACCCGGTCCAGCACGATCACCGCTGCAATCGCCACCCCGCCCAGCGGAAAGGCAACACCCAGCACCAGGATCAGCGCCGCCGCCCCCCACCAGAAGGCCATGCCCTGCGGCGCAGGCGGCGCGGCAAGGCGCATCGCCCCCTCCGGCCGCCGCTTCCACCACATCACCAGCCCCGACCCCGGAAGAAAGATCATCGCAAGGCAGAACAGCGTGTTCAGCGCCACGTTCCACGCCCCCATGTCGCCTTCGTGAAAGGCGATGCCATAGGCCATCGCCTTGGCCCAGGGACTGTAATCGGCATAGCCCACATCGGCCAGCACATGGCCGGTATACTGGTCGATATGGATGGTCCGGTCGGCGCTGGGGTCCGGCCCGTCATTCGACATGCTGTCATGGCTGATCGTCCAGACCCCCGCCGCATCGCCCGGAATGGCCACCTGGAACCGCCCGATGAACCCAAGCCCGCGCGCAAAGGCCACGACGCTGTCCACGTCCACCGGCCCCGCAATCGCCTGCACCCCGGCCAGTGACCCGCTTTCCGGCAGCGGCGTCTGTTCCAGCCCCCAGGGCACCTCCTTTGCCGCGCCATGGTTCATCCCGGCATGGGTCTTGTCCGACAAGGGCACCGCGTCCCATTTCTCGGCCGGAAAGGTCGACCAGGCCTGCACCATCTTGCCGCCCCAGATCCCGGCCCAGCTCAGGCCAGACACCAGAAACACCAGCAGTACCGCAGACATCCACATTCCCACCGCGCCATGCAGCGCCTTCCACGCCCCGCGCGACGTGAAGGCCAGCTTCGGCAACAGCGCCGCGCGCCAGCCCGTCCGCCCGCGCGGCCAGTGCAGCCAGACGCCGGTCACGACCAGGATCACCCCCAGCGATGCGGCGGCCTCGATCAGCCAATCCCCCAGATCGCCAAGCAAGAGCGTGCCGTGAATCTCGGTCGCGAAATCATACCAACCCGCCCGCCAGGGGAATGTCTCCACCACCTCGGCCGTATAGGGGTTGACCAGCACCGCCGTCGCGCCCGCCGCGCCCGTCACCTGAAACACCGCCACGCGATCCGCCGCACGCGGCTCGATATAGCTGCCCGCAACGCCGCCCGGCACCGCCGCCGCCGCCGCCGCTTCCAGCACCGACACCGCCAGCGCCTCGCCCTGCGGGCTGACCGCCGTCCGCTCGCCGTTCAGATCGCTCAGCGCCGCAATCCACAGCATGATCAGGCCCGTTACGGCCAACATCATCACAAACGGGAACACATAAAGGGAACTGTAGAAATGCCAGCGCCATACCGTGAAATAGCGCCGTTCCGTCGCCGTCCGGGCGACCTCGTCCGTCTTGGAAACCATGCCGGTTCCTCCTTGTCCATGAACCGGCCGCCGCACCGCGCGGCAGCCTGAAAGATCGGGTCAGGAAAGAAGAAAGACAGGCGGCCCCCGCGCCGGGGGCAGGATCAGCGGATCACGCAGCGCAAGCTGCGGCTCTGATCCCGTCCATGCGGCAACAAGGCGCAGCCGGGCGGGGATCGGCGCCGCGCCCTGCGCCTGAACGAGCAGCGATTTCTGCAAGACACAGGCAGGGCAATGCACCTGCACATGCCCGCCCTCATGCCCTGCCGTCCCGGCCTCGTGGCACAGATCGGCCAGCGACCCGCCTGCCGCCAGAAAGGCCGCCATCGCCGCCGCTTCGGCGGGCCGCTCCAGCGGCCGATGCGCCGCACCCGCCCCGGCCAGACCGAAGGCCAGCGTCAGGGCCAGCATGGCCCGCAGGACAAGAGGGAAGCGCGACAACAGCATGGGCGTCGGGCTAATCGACCTGTCGCCGCCAATCAAGCCGCCAGTCGCCGCCGGAACCGCGCGTCCCGCACGTGACCCGGGACGGGTGTCACAGCCTGACCGACTCACCCCATCGCCCCATGGTTAACGCCCTGTTCCCCCTGCGCGCGTCTGCACGCCCGTCTGCACGCGCTCCTGCACGCGGTCCGGCACAGCCATCCCGACCAAAGCCCGAAAGTAAACCCTGCGTTCGCAATGACTTAGACGAACTGCTCGTTGATCAGCCGCTCTTCCAGCCCATGCCCCGGATCGAACAGGATGCGGTGCTGCACCCCGGGTTCCGACCGCACCTCGACACTCGCCACCTCGCGCACCGATCCCCGGCTGTCGGCATCCGCCATCACCGGCCGTTTCGCCGCCTCCAGCACCTCGAACCGAACCACCGCCGCCTTCGGGATCAGCGCCCCGCGCCAGCGCCGGGGCCGGAACGCCGCCATCGCCGTCAGCGCCAGCACATCCGCCCCGATGGGCAGGATCGGTCCATGCGCCGAATAGTTGTAAGCCGTTGATCCCGCAGGCGTTGCCACCAGCGCCCCGTCACAGACCAGCTCATCCATCCGCACCCGGCCATCGACGCTGACCCGCAGCTTCGCCGCCTGCGGTCCGGCGCGCAGCAGGCTCACCTCGTTGATCGCCAGCGCCTCATGCACCGCGCCCGCCACATCCACCGCGCGCATCCGCAAGGGGTTGATGACCTCTTCCTCCGCCGCCGCCAGACGTTCCGGCAGGTCGCCCGGCTGAT
>VFQR01000924.1_pt1 | contig 27984 bp, 32 predicted proteins | sample 3512321 | NCBI WGS metagenome assembly VFQR01 (sample SAMN10412374, study PRJNA504923) | tailings metagenome | isolation source: Relicate 3 Philex TSF1 revegetated site | place: Philippines: Tuba, Benguet | collected 2017-08-29 | reverse complement strand
AACCCGACGCGTCGGCATTCGACGCTCGGCTATCTCAGTCCCGTACAGTTCGAGCAAGCTCAAGAAGCTTAGGTCGGTGTCAACGGAACCGGCAGCAGCCCACCCAGATGCTGGCCCGTCAACAGCACATCATATTTTTGTCTCTAGCTGGCATGGGATCCCATTGCTGCGCGCGTGAGGTCACTTCATTCATGATCTCTCTACTGCCGCCGTAGATGCGCTGGACGCGTGCGTCGGTGTACATGCTCGATCAAGAATTCATTCATGGAGCCGTATGCGCCGAAAAGCTGCTCACAGGCATCAACTGACAGCCTCAACCAGGTGTTCTTGGAACCGGCCTTAGCGCAGAGCGCAGAGCGCCGAGTTGAGCCACACGCATGTTGCTTTTGCCCAGGCGACGCATTTTCCTGCGTACCCCTTTATGGGTGGGGTTGGCATACGGTTTTGCTCACGAGGAGGACGATAAGCGGTCTGAATACCACAACGGAGACAAAGGCGACGGGAAATGCAACCACGTAAGCGCGTAACACCCTCAAGATGTACCCAGCCTCAAAACCAGTGGAGATTGCCGTCAGCACTGCACTCATCACAAACGCGATGATGCCGGCCATATAGAGGGCGAAAACGATACTCGCGTACTTGTAGGGCACTTTCACTGCAAGACCTCGCGAAGAGTGGCGGGTTTGACATGACTGTTAGGCATGCGTTGCATGGATTCACAAGCTTGCTCAGTCGCTATGAGGTGGTGTACGCACATTGCACTCGTCGCCTTAAATCAAGTGAGTAGTGGGCTGTAGGTTGCGGTCGAGTCGCTCTACCGCGGCACTGCAAGCGACCATTTATTTGGGAGACACCCCGGTTCGAATTCAGGCCTCGACCGGTTTGTCGCTGAAGCGCATGGAGAAATCCACCGCCTCGATGTCCTTGATGAGTGCGCCCACCGAGATGCGGTCCACGCCGGTCTGCGCATAGGCCGGCACGTTCTCCAGCGTGACGCCGCCCGAGATCTCCAGGCTGCAGCGGCCATCGGCCAGGCGCACGGCCTCGCGGATGGTCTCCAGCGGCATGTTGTCGAGCAGCACCATGGTGACGCCGGCATCCAGCGCCTCCTGCAGCTGGCGCAGGGTCTCGACCTCGACCTGGATGAAGCTGGCGCGGTCCGCAAAGGCCTGGGCCGCGCGGAAGGCGGCCGTCAGGCCGCCGGCGGCGGCGATGTGGTTTTCCTTGATCAGGATGGCGTCGTACAGGCCCATGCGGTGGTTGCGGCCACCGCCGCAGCGCACGGCGTATTTCTCGGCCACGCGCAGCCCGGGGATGGTCTTGCGCGTGTCGAGGATGGCCGCGCGCGTGCCGGCCGCGGCCTCGACGTAACGCGCGGTCTTGGTGGCCACGGCGCTCAGGGTCTGCAGGAAGTTCAGGCAGGTGCGCTCGGCCGTCAGCAGCTCGCGCGCCAGGCCCTCGATGCGCACCACGGCCTGACCCGGCATGCTGCGTTGTCCGTCGTCGAGCCGCCAGTCGGCGCGCGCCGAGGGCGCCACGCGGCGCAAGACTTCGTCCACCCAGGGCCGGCCGCAGATGACGGCCGCCTGGCGGCAGATGATGGTGGCGGTGGCGCGGGCCTCGGCCGGCACCAGGGCAGCGGTCAGGTCGCCCGTTCCGACGTCCTCGTCGAGCGCGCGCTGCACGTCAAGGCGTGCCTGTTGTTCGATGTCCATCGTTTCCTGAGAAGGGTTGAGTTCAGGCGCCGCCGATGCGACGGCGCAGCACCACGGGCTTGCCACCCAGGCGGCGCTTGCACATCCAGTGTGCCAGCGCCGCGTCCATGTAGTCGGCATGGCCCGGAAACCAGCGCGCCAGCTCCTGCGCGAAGCGGCGGCATTCGCTGCCGTCGCCGCTGGCCAGCAGGGCCTGCACCTGTTCAAGCGATCGCAGCACGGCGGCGTGCTCGTCCACGTGGCAGTCGCGCGCGGGAAAACCCGTCTCGGTCATCCAGCCGTCTTCTTCGTCGAAGTGCGCCCGCAGGTGGGATGCGACGTCGGCCAGGCGCTGTGGCAGCTCGGCATCGCCGGCCTGCTGCAGCGCCGCCACCACCGCCACGAATTCTTCGTGCCGGGCGTCCAGGGGCCCGTAGCCCAGCACCAGCGCATCGCTCCAGTGGAGCGCAATTTCGGGTTCAGCAGACATCACTTCAGCAACAACAACACGGCGAGCACCACGAGGAAGGCCAACAGCACGCGGCGAAACCAGCGGTCGTCGAGCCGCCGGCGCAAGGCCTTGCCCGCCAGCAGGCCGGCCGCCATGGGCACCAGGCCCGATGCCGACAGGGCCAGCTCACGCCAGCCGATGTGGCCCACCGCCACCATTGCACCATACAAAGGCAGCGCGCCCAGTAGGTAAATGACGCTGACGCTGCGCACGAAGGCGTCGCGACCCAGGCGCAAGGCCATGAGGTAGGTGATGATGACCGGCCCGGTCAGCGACGACACGCCGCCCAGCATGCCCGACAGCAGGCCCACGCCGACACCGCACGCGTGCTCGCGACGGGCCGAAACGTCCAGCCTGGGTTGCCAGACCATCAACACCACCGCCAGCAGCACCGCGAAGGCCACCATGGCATTGAGCTGTCGGGTGTCCAGCGACAAGGTCCATTGCACCGTGGCGATGGTGGCGACTGCCTGTGCCACCAGCAGGCCGCTGAAGCGTTTGAGCGTCGGGCGCACGGCACCGCCCTCCACGGCCTGCCAGGCATTGGAGACCAGCACCGGCACCACCAGCCAGGCAATCGCCACCTGCGGCGGCATGCCCAGCGAGAGCAGCGGCACGGCCACCAGCGGCAGCCCGACACCCAGCGCGCCCTTGACGAAGCCGCCGAGCAGGAAGGCGCCCGCCCAGAGCAGCCAGGGCAACTCGGGGGTCACTCGGCCTTCAGGTCCGCGATCTTGCCGGCCTTGGCCATGGCCTCGTTCTCGCGCGCGATGACCTGGCCGTACTCGGCCGGCCCGGCGCCGATCGGATCGATCACGGCGGTCTGGAACTTGCGCACCAGCTCCGGGTGCTTCACCGCTTCGGCGATCTCCTTGCTGATGCGCTCGATGGCGTAAGGCGGTGTATTGCCCGCGGCCAGCACGCCGATGGCCACCGAGAAATCAAAGCCCGGCACGGTCTCGGCGATGGTGGGGATGGTCGGCGCCTGCGGTGAACGCGCGATGGCGTTGCTGGCCAGGAGCTTGACCTGACCGTTGTTGTAGAAGCCCAGCATGGACGGCAGTGCCGCCACCGAGAATTCGACCTGACCACCCACCAGCGCCGGCGTGGACTGGCCCGAGCCGCGATAGGGAATGTGGCGCACGTCCAGCTGCAGCGCGTGCTTGAGCGCCTCCATGGTGAGGTGGTGGGTCGAGCCGATGCCGGAGGAGCCGTAGGTGAACGCGCCGGGCTTTGCCTTGACGGTGGAGACGAACTCGGCGAACGTGTTGACGTTGACCTTGGGGTGGGCAACGATGAACAGCGGCGAGCGCGCGATCAGCGACACCGGCTGGATGTCCTTGCCCACCTGGTAGTTGGCGGCCTTGTTGAGCAGTGGCGTGATCGACAGCATGGAGCCGTCCGAGACGATGAACGTATGGCCATCGGCGGGCGTGCTCTGCAGCAGGCTCTGATACGCCACCACGCCGTTGCCGCCGGGGCGGTTGTCCACCACCACGCTCTGGCCCAGGCGCTCGGTCAGGCGCTGCGCCACCTCGCGTGCCACGGTGTCGGGCAGGCCGCCCGGGGCGTAGGGCACGATGAACTTGATCGGCTTGGATGGGTAAGCGGGCGTCTGCGACCACGCCGCCAGCGGCGTTGACACGAGCGCAGCGAGGGCCAGCGCAGAAAGGGCACGGCGGTTCATGAAGGTGTCTCCTGTTGGTTGTGGTCCGGGAACGGACTTGCAATTTACTTAGCTAGCTAAGATAATTGATTCTTGCAGAGCACTTGACCCTTGTCAACTCGGCAAACCCGCCCCAGTGCTACCGGGAACACCATGACCGACAACGCCTTGATGCCACTCTGCGTGGCCCACACCGAACCCGCGGCGCGCGGCATCCAGCGCATCGAACTGCGACACCCGCAGGGCGAACCCCTGCCACCTTTCACCGCGGGGGCCCACATTCCGGTGCGCACGCCGGGTGGCGCCATGCGGCAGTACTCGTTGTGCAACGACCCGGCCGAGCAGGACCGCTATGTGATTGCGGTCAAGCGCGAGGCCGAGGGGCGCGGCGGCTCGCGCAGCCTGGTCGATGCGGCCCGGCCGGGCCTGATGCTGGAGGTCGGCGCACCGGAGAACGCGTTCGCGCTCGACCCCAAGGCCAGCAGCTTCGTGCTGATCGCCGGCGGCATCGGCATCACGCCCATGATGGCCATGGCGCGCCACCTGCTGGCCGAGGACGGGCGTCCGTTCAAGCTGTACTACCTCACGCGCGACGCCGAGGGCACTGCCTTTCTCGATGAGCTGCGCGCGCCACCGTTTGCGCCGCACGTGGTGGTGCACCACGACGGCGGCGATCCGGCCAATGCCTTTGACCTCTGGCCGGTGCTGGAGAAGCCCGGCAGCGCGGCCGGGCGCCACGTGTACTGCTGCGGGCCGACGCCGTTGATGGATGCGGTGCGTGACATGAGCGGCCACTGGCCGTCCAGTGCGGTGCACTTCGAGAGTTTCGGCGCCGACCTGCGGCCGCATGCCGACGACCAGCCCTTCGAGGTGGAACTGCAGCACAGCGGCGCGCGCTTCACGGTGCCGGTCGGACAGTCCATCCTGGAGACGCTGCGGGCCCGGGGCGTGGCCGTGGCCAGTTCGTGCGAGAGCGGAACCTGCGGCTCGTGCAAGACGCGCTTGCTGAGCGGCGAAGCGGACCACCGCGATCTGGTGCTGCTGCCCGAGGAGCGCGCGACGCACGTCATGGTCTGCGTGTCCCGTGCGAAGACGCCCTGCCTGGTGCTCGACCTGTGAACCCGATCAGGCTCGGCGTGCTCGGCCTGGGCCGGGCCTTCACCCTGATGCTGCCCACGTTCACGGGCGACGCCCGGGTGCGTCTGGTGGCCGGCTTCGACCCGCGACCCGAAGCGCGTGATGCCTTCGCGCAGCAACTGGGTGGCACGGCGCACGACAGCGTGGCCGCGGTCTGTGCCGATCCCGCGGTGGAGTGGGTGTACGTGGCCACGCCACACCAGCTGCACGCCGACCACGTGGTGCTGGCGGCACAGCACGGCAAGCACGTGCTGGTGGAAAAGCCCATGGCGATCGCGCTGGCCGACTGCGACCGCATGATCGCCGCCTGCGAGGCCGCCGGCACGCAGTTGATCGTCGGTCACAGCCACAGCTTCAATGCCCCCGTGCTGTTGGCACACCGCCTGATCGGGCAGGGTCGCATCGGCGCGGTGCGCTTCGTGCATGCGATGCAGTACACCGACTTTCTCTACCGCCCGCGCCGTCCGGAGGAGCTGGACACGGCGCGCGGCGGTGGCGTGGTGTTCAGCCAGGCCGCGCACCAGATGGACATCGTGCGACTGCTGGCCGGCGGCATGGCGCGCAGCGTGCGGGCCCACACCGGCCGCTGGGACCCGGCGCGCCCGACCGAGGGCGCCTACAGCGCGCTCATCACCTTTGACAACGGCGCTTTTGCCAGCGCCACCTACAACGGCTACGGCCACTACGACACCGATGTGCTCATGGGCGGCATCGGCGAGCTGGGCACGCCCAAGGCGGCGGATGCCCACGCGAAGACACGCGCGCGGCTGGCGCAGACCACCGACGAGGTGGCCGAGGCCGAGCTCAAGGCGCAGCGCAACTTCGGCGGCCGCCTGTACCAGGCGGTGACGCCCGCGCCGCCCGCGGCCTGCCAGCACTTCGGCCCGGTCATCGTCAGCGGCGATCGCGGCGACCTGCGCCTGACGCCCACCGGCGTCGAGGTGCACGATGCACAAGGTGTGCACGTCGAGCCCTGCACGTTGCCCGCGGTACCACGGGCCGAGGTCATCGACGAGCTCTGGTCGGTGGCGCGCGAGGGGCAGCCGCCGCTGCACGGCGGGCGCTGGTCGCGCGCGACGCTGGAACTGTGCCTGGCGCTGCTGCAGTCGCAGGCCAGCGGCACCGATATCATCCTCAAGCAACAAGTCCCGCCCGGATGATCGCCGCCGAATGCCCGCCCACGAACAGAACCGCCACCTGCTGCACCATTGGCGCGAAGCCGTGCCCGATGACCGCCTTGCGCACCTGATCCGCGATGTGGCGCGGGCGCAGATGCGGGCCCTGCAACAGCGGCTGAGCGCGCACGACGTGTCCTTCGGGCACTGGACCTTTCTGCGCATCCTCTGGATCAAGGACGGCCAGACGCAGCGCGAGCTCAGCGAGCTGGCCGGCGTGATGGAGCCCACCACCTTCGCCGCCGTGAAGGCCATGGAGGCCATGGGCCTGATCGAGCGTCGTCAGTTGCCGGGCAACCGCAAGAACATCCACATCTTCCTCACGCCCGCGGGCCGGCGCCTGGAAAAGCTGCTGGTGCCGCTGGCCGAGGAGGTCAACCGCGTCAGCGTGGCCGGCATTCCGGAAAAGTCCATCGCCACCGTGCGCAAGTGCCTGCTGGCCATGATCGAGAACCTGGCGGCCGAAGAGGCCGCGGCCGGCGAGGCCGGCGGCACTCAGATCGAATAGCTTTCGTAGGTGGCGGGGTGGAAGATCTCATCCACCGCCAGCCGCCGCGACGACAGACCCTGCGAATGGTGGTGGCGCAGGAAGGTCTCCAGCGTGGGGCGGTTGGCCGCCACGCCATACGACCAGAAGTCCTCGCCCAGGGTCTCGCGCGCGGCCTTGAGCTGTTCCTCCACGAAGGGCAGCGTCACCTTGGTGGCCGAGGTGTCGGACAAGGCCTCCAGCGCCGCGGCCTTGGCCTGTGAGAAGGCCTTGAACAGCGCGCCCGGCAGCCAGGGGTGCTGCTCGGCCAGGGCCTTGCGCACACCCACCACATGCATGATGGGGAAGATGCCGGTGCGCTTGTAGTAGTCCTTGGCGACGGCGGTCGGGTCGTCGAACAGCCAGCCCACATCGGGGTTGGCCAGCACGTGCGCCGAGGGCGGGCGCGGCGCCATGAAGCCGTCGATCTCGCCACGGTCAAGCATGTCGGAGATGGTCACGCCCTCGGGGGCGTTCTCCAGCTTCACGCCGGGCGGCAGCTGCAGCGCAATCTTCTCCGGGCGGCCCGGCGTCTCGATGCCGCCGCGCACCCAGGTCACATCCTCGGGAGCCACGCCGTAGTCGTCGTGCAGGATGGCGCGCGCCCAGACGTTGGCGCTGAGCTGGTACTCGGGCAGGCCGATGCGCTTGCCCTTGAGGTCCTGCGGCTTGCGGATGCGGTCCTTGCGCACGTAGAGCGAGGTGTGGCGGAAGGCGCGCGAGAGGAAGACCGGGATCGCCACATAGGGGCAGTCGCCGCGCGCCGTCTTCACGCAATAGCTCGAGAAGGACAGCTCGGAGACATCGAACTCCTGGCTGCGCATGGCGCGAAAGAACATCTCCTCGGGATAGAGGTTCATGTACACCGGGTCGACGCCGTCGATCTGGACGCGGCCATCGAGCAGTGCGCGCGTGCGGTCGTAGTCGCCCATGGCGGCGGAGAGCTGGAGCTTGGCCATGCGGATCAGGCTTTCACAGAGTAGGAAGGTTCGAGTTCGGGTCGTTCCACGCCATCGGCCCAGACATAGGTGGTGTCGTAGTCGCGCCAGTCCACCGTCTTGGGCACCACGGCCTGGAACGAGCACACCTGGCGGGGAATGGCGCGGTCACCGGTGCCGATGGCCTCGCCGCCGGCCTGGAAGGCCCGCACCTCGTCGAGCATCTGCTTGCGGAACTCGACGATGGCCATGTCGCTGGCGCCCAGGCGCTCGTCGCTGCGGTTGGCGATCGGCCCCATGCTGACCCACATGGCCACGTCCTGGTTGGGGAAGCCGGTGATGCCGGTGAAGTTGCCGGCCTTCATGGCCTGGCGGTCCTGCCAGAAACGGTTGTCCTCGTTGCGCAGCGGCCGGTACTGCCCGTCGAGATCGACGCCGACGGTCTGGCGCAGGAACTTGCGCCAGGTCTCGGTCTCCGGCGTCTGCGCGGCGTGACCCCAGGCGATGAAGTAGAAGGCCGTGTTCGTGTCGTCCATCGGCACGTTGACGTTGGCCACGTTGTAGAGGTTGTTGGGCGGGATCAGCACCGAGTACGGCGCCACGAAGACGGTGGAGCGGATGTAGTCGTGCGTGGCGGCGTTCTGGATCGGCCGTCGGATGGCCGCATAACGGAAGCCGTATTCGCCGCGCTGCACCTGCATGCGCGGGGCCTTGTCGGTCGAAGGCCGCAGCCAGCTGTTGGCGGTGGCCTGGGCGCCGCTCACCCGCGCCGGCACCATGTCCGACGAGTGCAGGCTGGAGCTGTGGGCCGAATCGATGGCGCCTTCGAGGATCTGCGCCCAGTTGCAGGGCAGGACCGCCTTGGCGATGGACACGCGCGTGTCCTCGGTGGGCGCCCAGGCCGGTGGCACGAAGGGCGGGACCGCTTCTGCCGGGCCGAACCAGGCCCAGACCATGCCGCCCCATTCCTTCACCGGATAGGCCTTGTGCTGCACCTTCTCGACCAGGCCGCTGGCGGCGGGCTCGGACACCATCTCCAGCACCTTGCCCCGCACATCCATCTTCCAGCCGTGGTACAGGCAGCGCAGCCCGCCCTCCTCGTTGCGGCCATAGACCAGCGAAACGCGCCGGTGCGGGCACTTCTCGTCGAGCACCCCGACCTGTCCGTCGCTGTCGCGAAACACCACCAGGTCCTCGCCGTAGACGCGCGCCTTCACCGGCGTGCCATCGGGCTCGGCCACCTCCTCGATCAGGCAGACCGGCGTCCAGTGCCGGCGCATCAGTTGGCCCATGGGGGCGTCGCCGGTCACCCGGCACAGCAGTTCGTTGTCTTGTGGGGAAAGCATGGCGTGTCTCCAGAATCGATCCACGAAAGATCGGAATGGGCGATTATGCTTCGGTACCTAAGTTTTTTCAAGCGGGAGCAAACGCACTGCCCTGCCGGGACGTCAGCCCCCGGCGATCACGCCCGCGCGGTGCAAGGCCGCGATCGTTGCTGCGTCCACGCCGCTGGCCGACAGCACCGCGTCGGTGTGCTGGCCCAGCTCGGGTCCGGGGCTGGCGATGCGCCCCGGCGTTGCGCTGAGCTTGGGCACGATGCCCGGCACGCGCAGTGCCGAGCCGTCGGGCAGGTCGACGCGCTGGATCATGTCGCGCGCCTGGAACTGCTCATGGTCCACCATGTCGGCCACGGTGAACACCTTGCCCGCCGGCACGCGCGCCCCGGCCAGCGCTTCGAGCGCCTGCTCCAGCGTGTGGCGGCGCGTCCAGTCGGCAATCGCCGCGTCGATCACGCCCATGCGCTCGACGCGCCCGGGGTTGCGCGCCAGCGCCGGATCCTCGCCCAGGTCGTTGCGGCCCACCAGGGCCATCAGGCGCTTGAAGATGCTGTCGCCATTGCCCGCAATCAGCACGAAGCGGCCGTCGGCGCAGGGGTAGGCGTTGGTTGGCGCGACGCCCGGCAGGGCGCTGCCCGCCGGCTCACGGACCAGGCCGTAGCGGTCGTACTCGGCCACCGCCCCTTCCATCATGTTGAAAACCGCCTCGTACAGGGCCACGTCCACCACCTGGCCACGGCCGCTGTTGCGGTCGCGGTGGTGCAAGGCCATCAGCACGCCGATCACGCCGTGCAGCGCCGACAACGAATCGCCGATGCTGATGGCCGGGCGCACCGGCGCCTGCCCTGGCATGCCCGTGATGTGGCGCAGACCCCCCATGGCCTCGGCGATGACGCCGAAGCCTGGCAGGTCGCGCAGCGGGCCGCTCTGCCCATAGCCCGATATGCGCAGCATGATCAGCCCTGGGTTGAGGGCCGACAGCTCGTCGTAGCCGAGGTTCCAGCCTTCCAGCGTGCCGGGGCGGAAGTTCTCGATCAGCACATCGGCGTCGCGGGCGAGCCGGCGCACCAGATCCTGGCCTTCGGCGGTACGCAGGTCGATCGCCACCGACTGCTTGTTGCGCGACTGCACATGCCACCAGACCGAGGTGGGGCCGGGCGGTGCGCGCCACACCCGCAAGGGGTCACCGCCATCGGGCGGCTCAATCTTGATCACGGTGGCACCGAAGTCGGCCAGGGTCTTGGCGGCGAAGGGGCCGGCGATCAGGCTGCCCAGCTCGATCACGCGCAAGCCGGCCAGGGGCCCGTGTTGTGCCGCGGTGTTCCCGGAGGACGCGGCGCCTGCCGTCGTGGGGTCGTGTGTCATGCGGGTACGGATGAATCGGCGCGTCGGCGGGCGCCGCGCAGCCAGGCGATCGATCGCCCACCGAGTGGGCGCCCCAGCAAGTCCTGTGCACAGTCGACGGCCGCCAGCAACCCGTCGAGGTGGATGCCGGTTTCGAGGCCGCTTTGCTGAGCGAGCAGCACCAGGTCTTCGGTTGCCAGGTTGCCGGCTGCGCCGGGGGCGAAGGGACAGCCGCCAATGCCGCCCACGCTGGCGTCGAAACGGCGCACGCCGGCCTCCAGCGCGGCCCAGGCGTTGGCCACCGCCATGCCGCGGGTGTCGTGCAGGTGCACGCACAGCGACGGCAACGGAACCGCCGCCGCGACGGCCTGCAGGCGCTCGCGCACCTGGCCCGGCGCGGCCGAGCCGATGGTGTCGGCGATCACCACCTCGTCGGCACCGGCCGCGCGCATGCGCGCGGCGAGCGCGATCACGGTATCCAGCGAGGTCCGGCCGTCGAAAGGACAGTCGAAGGCCACGGCGACGTAGGCACGCGTGCGCAGCCCCGCGGCACGGGCCTGCTGCAAGGTGTCGGCGCACACCTCGGTGGCTTGCGCCAGACCCATGTTGATGTTCTTGCGGTTCATGGTCTCGGTGGCCGACAGCACCACCGCGATCTCGCGCGCACCGGCGTCCTGCGCCCGCGCCAGGCCTTTGGCATTGGGCACCAGCACCGACGCGTGCAGCCCCGGCAGGCGCGCCTGAACCGCCGGCAGCAGCTCGTCCGCGTCGGCCATCTGCGGCACCGCCCTGGGCGAGACGAAGCTGGTGACTTCGATGCGCTGCACACCGGCCTGCGCCAGCTGTCCGATCAGCCGCAGCTTGCCCTCGGTGCTGACCGCGACAGGCTGGTTCTGCAGGCCGTCGCGCGGTGAGACATCGGTGATGCGGATGGCGTCCATCCCGACCCGCTCAGGTGATGAAGTTGCGCTCGGCCAGCCACTCGCGGCACAGCGACACCGCCTGGCGCAGGTGCCCGGGCTGGCCGACGAAGTAGTGGTTGGCGCCCTGGATGACCGCCATGCGCTTGTCGTGGCTGGCGGCGGCCTCGAAGATGCGGCCGGTGTGCGGCTGCGGCACCGCGTCGTCCGCGGAGTGTTCGATGGCCAGCATGGGCACACTCACGCCGGCCGCGCATTTCTCGCCGTGGGCGTTGGTGTCGTCGGGCGACCATTGCGACAGCCAGGAGCGCAAGGTGGAGAAGCGCGCCAGACCGATGGGTCCGTTGTTGGCGGTCTCGGGCACGCCCATGAAGCAGGTGCCGATGGGCCGGTCATTGGGCTCGATGCTGCCGTCGAGGAAACGCGGCTCGGCCATCGTGCGGTGGGTGACGAAGCCGCGCTCCATCTCGTGGCCGCCGCGCTTGCGCAGCCTCTCCAGGGTCTCCTTGACCCAGTCGGTGCGGCGGCGGATGCGCGCCAGCTGGGCAGCCCGATAGCGCGCCAGGAACTCGGCGCTGTAGGGCGGCTTGCGATCCGGGTGGTAGAGGTTGAGATCGGGGTCGCAGCGATCGGGGTCGTTCTCGTCGATCACGCAGGGATCGATCCAGTCGGCGAAGGTGACGGCGCGCGAGACGTGCGCCGCCTGGAAGATGAAGCCGTCGGCCGGCTGCAGGCCCGCGGTGGCGATGGTGCAGGGGTCGCCGGCCGGCGTGTGCGTGATGGTGGGTCGCTCAGCTTGCGACTGGTAGAACAGCGCCAGCGAACCGCCACCGGACCAGCCCACCAGCACCACCTGCCGGTAGCCCCAGACCTCACGCGCGTGGCGCACGTAGGCCCCCAGATCGACCACCACGTTCTCCATGATGAGCGCGCTGTCGTTGCGCGCGTAGCGGCTGGCCGCGCACAGCACGTGCAGGCCGCTCTCGGCCATGGCACGCGGCATCGGCAGCAGCTGCAGTGTGGTGGCCGGGTGCATGTAGATGAGCAGGGTGTGCGCGGGCACCCCCTTGGGGATGTAGCGGATGCCCTCGAGGTGCACGGTGCCGAGCGAGCCGGCGAAGCCATACACGGACTTGAAGGCGGCCTGCTCGGCGAAGGAGATGTGCACCCACTCGGGCTGTACGTCGAAGGTCTTGTCGGTCATGTCGGCGGCTGTGGTTCAGAGGCGGGTGGCTTTCTCGCGGGTCCAGGCGTCGCACTTGGCGCGTGCTTCGGCACGAAAGCGCGCGAGTTCCTCGTCGCTGGCGGTGTTGGTGGTGAGTTCCAGGCGGATGCCGTTGGGGTCGAAGAAGTAGATCGACTCGACGAAGCCGTCGTGGTCCACCGGGCCGATCACGTCCACGCCAGCGGCGCGCAGGCGCGCCAGTGCCTCGCGCACGGCCTGCACCGAGTCCACGCGCAGCGCCAGGTGGTTGGCCCAGCGCGGCGTGTTGGGCGAGGGCTCGCTGGCCTGGTTGTCGCCAAGGTCGAAGAAGGCCACCGAGCTGCCATCCGTCATCTCGAAGAACAGGTGCACATAGGGGCAGTGCTCGCCGGTGCTGGGAATGTTGTCCGCGCGCACGATGTGGGTCAGTGGCAGGCCGAGCAGGTCTTCGTAGAAGCGGCGCGTCTCCTCGGCGTCGCGGCAGCGGTGGGCGAAGTGGTGCAGGCCGCGGATGGGTACGAAGGGGTCGGCGGTGGGGGCATCGGTGCTCATGTCGGGGCTCCTGGTGGGGTGCGGGAAACCGGCAGGTGGCGCGTGACGGCGTCGAGCCAGCCGGGGTCGGTGCTGAGGCTGCGGAGTTCTTCCAGCGCCTCGCTGCGGGTCTGGGTCCAGCGCTCGACCACCCGCAGATCCTCGCCGTCGTCTTCCTGCCAGGAGTACTCGAGCCGGATGCCGTTGGGGTCGAAGAAGTAGATCGACCAGGTCCTGGCGCCCACAGGGATGGGGCCGATCACCGCGACGTCGGCATCGAGCAGGCGCTGGTGCAGTTCCTGGAAGCGGGTCTGCGTGACCGCGAAGGAGCAGTGCTGCATGGCCGCGACCGCATTGCGGTTGGCCTGCGGTTCAGCGTCCTTGGGCAACTCGAAAAAGGCCACCAGCGCGTCGCCCCCGGCGTCGAAGAAGTAGTGGCGCAGGTTCTCGTAGGGCGGGTTGCCGCGGTTGCCGGCGCCCGTGCCCACGCCGGGTGGCACGCGCAGCGCATGCACCAGCGGCATGCCCAGCACCCGCGTGTAGAAGTCGATCGTCGCCTTCATGTCGTCGGTGTTGAGCGCGAGGTGGTGCACGCCCCGGCTGAGCGGGGGGCTGTCGTGTCGCGCGCGCATCGGCTCGGCCATGGTGCCTCCTCAGGGCTGCTGCGCCAGCCGGAAGTACAGCTGGCCCAGGTCGTCGCGGCGGGCCAGCACGGCACTGTCCTCGCTCAGGGCGATGCGACCCTTGATCATCACGTGGGCGCGCTGCGTGAACGGCAGGGCAATGTCGAGCTTCTGCTCGACCAGCACCATGGTCAGGCCGTCGGCGCGCAGACGCTCCAGCGCGGCGCGGATCTCCTCCACCACCAGCGGTGCCAGGCCGAGGAAGGGCTCATCGAGCAGCAGCACGCGCGGGCGCGACATGAGGGCGCGCCCGATGGCCACCATCTGCTGCTCGCCACCCGAGAGGGTGCCCGTGGCCTGGCGGCGCCGCTCGGCCAGCCGCGGGAACAACTGGTAGACGAAGTCGAACTGCCTGGCCACGTCGACGCCGCCGCGATCGAGCCAGACCGAACCCAGCAGCAGGTTGTCTTCGACACTCATGGGCGCGAACATGCGCCGCCCCTCGGGCACCTGCACCATGCCCAGGCCGACGATGTGGTGGCTGGGCGACCGGGCGATGTCCTGCCCATCGAGGTGGATCACGCCGCTGCGCTGGGGGATGGTGCCCGAGAGCGCGTTGATCAGCGTGGACTTGCCGGCGCCATTGGGGCCCAGCAGGGCCACGGTCTCGCCGCGCGAGACGCTCAGGGACACGCCCTGGATCACGGGCCCATGACCGTAGCCGGCGTTCAGATCGCGGATCTCAAGCATGGGCCAGCCCTCCCACATTGCCCAGATACGCGTCGATCACGTCCGGGTGCTGCTGCACGACCTCGGGCGTTCCCTCGGCGATCTTGCGGCCGAAGTTGAGCACCGCCACCCGATCGGCCAGCGCCATCAGGAAACGCATGTCGTGTTCGATCAGCAGCACGGCGATGCCCTGGCGCGCGATGTCGCGGATGATGGTTGCCAGGCGGTCGCACTCCGGCAGGGTGAGGCCGGCCGCGGGCTCGTCGAACAGCATCAGGCGCGGCGCAGCTGCCAGAGCGCGCGCGATCTCCAGCAGGCGGCCCTGGCCGAAGGACAGTGTGGACACGTCGGCGTCGCGCCACTCGCCCAGGCCGACGAAGTCGACCAGTTCGTCGGCGCGGTGCTGGGCACCGGCCTCGGCACGGTGGGCCGCCGGCGTGGCGCCCAGCACCTGCCAGAGCGAGACGCCCATGCGGGTGTGCATGCCCACCATCACGTTCTCGCGCACCGACAGGCTCTCGAAGGGCTTGTTGTGCTGGAAGGTGCGCACGATGCCGCGGCGCGCGAACCCGTGGGTCGGCACGCCCAGCATGGACCGGCCATCGAATACCACGTCGCCGCTGCTGGGCGGGAAGGCGCCCGAAATCATGTTGAAGGTCGTGCTCTTGCCGGCCCCGTTCGGGCCGATGACACCCAGCACCTCGCCGGCGTGCACGTCCAGGTCGAGGTCGGCCACGGCCTGCAATCCACCGAAGCGACGCCCCAGGCCGCGTACCTGCAACAAAGGCGGCGTGCTCATGCGGCCTCCTTGCGCGCAGGCGCCCGCGCGGCAGGTCGGCTCTCACCCACGGGCTGTCGGGCGCTGCGCCGACGCAGCCGCGGCGCCCAGCCCAGCCAGAGCCCGATCAGACCGCGCGGCTGGAACAGCACGACGAGCACCATGAACAGGCCGAACACCAGGGCGTGGTGGTGACCGATCAGGGGCGAGAGCACGAAGGGCATCACGTAGAGCAGCACCGCGCCGACGATGGCGCCCGCGTGGTAGCCGCTGCCGCCGACGATCACCATGAACAGCAGCAGGAAGGCATTCTCCAGCCCGAAAATCTGCGGGTTGACCGTGTTGTCCACGAAGGCGTACACCATGCCGGCCACCCCGGCCAGGGCACTGGTGACGGCATAGGCCAGCACCTTGGTGCGGCGCACATTCACGCCCATGGCGGCAGCGGCTTCCGGGTTGTCGCGCACGGCGCGGCAGGCCCGGCCGAACCAGGAACGGTCCAGGCGCCACAGCGTGGCCAGCGTGCCCAGCATCAGCAGCACGATCACCACCGTGTACCAGGGACCCGTCAGCCGCACGCCCAGCACCTCGGGGATCTGGTAGCTCGCGAGGCCGCCGGTGCCACCGGTCACGCTGCCACCCTCGTTGAGCACGACGACGAACAACTGCGCGAACGCGAGGGTGGCCAGCGCCAGGTAGAAGCCTTCGAGCCGGGTCGCGGGAATGGCCACCAGCAGCGCCAGCACCGTGCACAACAGCACCGTCAGGCCCGCGGCCAGCAGCAGCGGCATGCCCAGCTGGGTCACGAAGATCACCACCGCATAGGCCCCGATGCCGTAGAAACTGAAGTGCGAGAACGCCACCTGGCCGGAGATGCCGAACAGGAAGTTGTAGCTCAGTGCCAGCGTGATCCACAGCAGCAGCTTGCGGTAGATGTCGGTCTGGTAGGAGCCGAGCATGAAGGCGACGGCAGACAGCACTAGGGCGGCAAGGAGGTAGGCGGCGAACGACCTCATGGGCGCGCCTCGCGTGCGCGCAGCAGCCCGGTGGGCCGCGCCAGCAGGAACAGGATGAGCAGCACCAGCGGCACCCCCATGGCCATCCCTGGTGGGACAGGCGCATAGCGCACGGTGAACTGCTCGGCAAAGGCCAGCACCAGCCCACCCAGCAAGGCCCCCTCGACCCGACCCACGCCACCTATCACCAGGGCCGTGAAGCCTTGAATGGCCAGCGGCATGCCCATCAGGAAATGCGCCGACACATTGGGCGCGACCAGCATGCCCGCCAGCCCGGCCACGACGGCACCGGCTGCAAAGGAGAGCGCGGTGACGCGCCCGAGGTGGATGCCCATGAGCGCCGCCGCGCGCCGGTCGATCGCCACCGCCTCGAAGGACTTGCCGGCCAAGGTGCGCTCGAAGAAGTACCACACGCCGGCAAAGACGGCGAGCGTGACCGCGATGATGAAGAAGCTCTGGTACGAGCCGGCCACGGGCCCGAGTTCGAGGCGGCCGAAGCCGAAGGCCGGCGGCACCGGTTGCGGGTCGGGCCCGAAGCCGATCGAGACCAGTTCGCGAAACACCACCAGCATGCCCAGCAGCGCGAGCACGGGCGCCAGGGGTGGCGCCCCGCGTTCGACCAGCGGTCGCACGGTCAGGCGCTCGGTCAACCAGCCAATGACCAGCATCACCGCCAGCACCACGGCGATGCCGACCGGATACGGCAGCTCCCAGCGGCTGAGCAGCACGAAGCCCCCGAAGGCGCCGAGCACCGCCCACTCGCCGACGGCGAAGTTGATGATGCCGGTGGGCCGCGTGATGAGCAGGTAGCCCAGGGCCACCAGGCCGTACACGCAACCGCTGGCGGTGGCGCTGACGATCAGCTCGAGGAAGTCGTTCATCCCGGTATCGCTCCGTTCCCGATCGGCGCGGCGCAGGTCACTTCGCGCCCACGTGCACCACGCGACCCTGCTTGTCGCCCTCGTAGAGCCTCACCACCATGCCGTTGGTGTCGAAGCCGGTGCGCTTTCCATCGGCAAAGCCGTAGCTCGAACCGACTGCGCCCATCACACCCACATAGCCCTTGGTGGCCTGCATGGCCTCGCGCACCTTGTCCTTGTCGGTGCTGCCGGCGCGGCGGATGGCATCGGCCACGAGCATCACGCCGTCGTAGCCATAGCCGATCAGGTTGTAGGGCTCGTTGCCGGTGTCCTTGCGGTAACCCTCGACAAAGCGCTGCACCTCGGGCTTGGCGGGGTCGAAGGCATCGACGAAGGCCAGGCCGTCGAGCAGGCCCCTGGAGACGGCGGCGGTCTGCGGCACCGAGAAGTTGTAGTTGCCCAGCAGTGGCGCCTTCAGGCCGAGCTGTCGATAGGCGCGCAGGATGAGCGCGTTCTCGGGCGTGAGCACGCCGGTGAGGAAAATGGCGTCGGGGTTGGCTGCGCGCACCTTCTGCATCTGCGGCTCGGCGGTGGTCGATCCGCGCGGGATCACCTCCTCGGCCACCACCTGCATGCCGGCCCTTTCGATACCGGCCTTGAAGAAGCGGTTGGTGAGCTGGCCCAGGTCCGAGTTCTCGCCGACCAGGGCCACCTGCTTGAAGTTCTTCTGGCGCGCGTAGGACAGCAGTGTGGCGATCTGCGTCGAGCCCAACGGGCCGGTCTGCCAGAAGTTGGGGTTGTTGATCTGGGTGGTGAGCGTGTCGCCGCTGTTGGACGGTGTCATGTGCGGCGTCTTCGTCTCCAGCGTGACGGACTGTGCCTGCTGTGTGGCCGGCGTGAGCGAGACCGAGAGGATGAAGGCCGCTCCTGCGTCCACCAGCTTGCGCGCGGCCGTGGCCGAGATGTCGGGCCGGCCTTGATCGTCTTCCACCAGCAACTCGACCGGACGGCCCAGGATGCCGCCCTTGGCATTGAGCTCCTTGACGGCGTAGATGGCACCGGAGGCCACGGGCTCCGCGTAGGGTTTGGCCGGCCCCACCTTGTCGGTGATCATGCCGATCCGGATGGCGTTCTGCGCCATGGCGGGTGCCAGGCCCAGCGCGGCACAGACGAGCGCCAATTGCGCGGCCCGACGGCTCAGGCCGGCCCGGGCGGTGGTGGGGGTGCGGGTCATCGTTGTCTCCTTCGGTGGTGGGTACGGGCGGGGGAACGGGGTCACGCGGGCGGTGCAGACACGCGCCGGATCCAGCGCTCGAACGCGGCTTGCTGATCGGTCACGGCTTTGCGCGTGGCCTCGTCGTTCAGCCGGCCCTGGGCGTCGAATTTGGTGTGACAGAAGTTGATGAAGACCTCGGGCCGCGGCAGGACGACGGCTTCCAGGCAGGCCAGGATCTTGCGCAGCTCGTACTGGTTGCGCGCACCGCCGACCGGGCCCTGCGTGGCCGACACGATGGCCACGGGCTTGTCCTTCCAGGGCTGGGGCTTGGTGCGCGACAACCAGTCGATGGCGTTCTTGAGCACGCCGGTGACCGAGAAGTTGTATTCCGGGCTGGCGATCAGCACCGCGTCCGCATCGAGCAGTGCCTGCTGCAGCGTCAGCACCGCTGGCGGCAGGCCGGCTTCTTCGATGTCCTGGCTGTACAACGGGATGCCTGCCAGGCTGGCCTCGTGCAGGCTCATGCCGGCCGGCATGAGCTCGCCCGTCGCCCTCAGGGCCATGTGGTTGTACGAGTTGCGGCGCAGGCTGCCGCAGATGCCGAGGATGCGCAATGGGGTCATGGGTGGTGGGTCAGGTGTGCTCGGCAGGTGGTGGTGTGTCAGGCGGGGCTCGCGACCACCCGCATGTGCAGTTCGCCCAGCCCGGTGATGCCGGCGCTAAGCGTGTCGCCGGGGCGCACGGGGCCCACGCCTTCGGGCGTGCCGGTCATGATCACGTCGCCGGGTTCGAGTGTGTAGAAGGACGAGGCCAGTTCGATGAGCCGCGGCACGTCCCAAATCAGCTGCGAGGTGTGTGCGCGCTGGCGCGCTTCGCCATTGACCTGCAACCACAGCTCCAGCGCACCCGGGTCGGGCACCTCGTCGGCCGTCACCAGCCAGGGGCCGAGCACCGCGTAGGTGTCGATGGACTTGCGAAAGCACTGGAACTCGGTGCCGCGCAGGGTCATGTCCAGCGACAGCGCATAGCCCGCGACATGGGCCAGCGCATCGGCGGCACGGACCTGGCGGCAGGTGCGCCCGATGACCACGGCCAGTTCGACCTCGTGGTCGTTGCGGCGCTCGGGGAATCGCAGCACCACCTCGTCGCCCACGCCGATCAGCGCGGACCCCGCCTTCAGGAACAGCCCCCAGTCGGCCAGGCTGGTGATCTGCCGCCCGTGGCCGATGCCCGCGTCCTGGCGGCTTTCCTCGGCGTGGGCGTGGTAGTTGATGGGCGCGCCGATGATCTTGCCCGGGTTGGCCATCGGTGGCAGGTAACGCACCTGGCGTGCGTCGAAGCGCTCGCCCTCTCGGGCTGCGGCCTCGATGGCCGGACGCAAGCCATCCAGCGCGGCCACCAGCAGGTCGTGGCGCGGCAGCGGGTAGCGTGGCGTCGGCAACAGCGCCAGCACCCGGCTCACATCGACGATGGCATCGCCCTGCACCAGGCCCAGGCGCTGGTCGTTGAACCGGCACAGCTTCATGCGGCCGTTTCCTCCCGCAGGTAGGACAAGGAGGCCAGCAGCTCGCGGTCGCTCATGAGGAACAGCACGGCCTCGCCCTGCGCCTCGTGCCGCACCCACTGCCAGGCGGGCAAGGTGAACACGTCGTGGCGCGACCATTCGACCGTGCGCTCGCCGACTTGCGATCGGCCCCGCCCGTCGAGCACCAGCGCCACCTGGGCCGCGGTGCTGCGCCGGCGGGCGGTGGGCCGGCCCGCGGCCAGACCGAGGCGGTAGCAGTCGATGCTGGGCAGCACGGGCCCGCCGGTGATGCCATCGACATAACGCAGCCAGCGCGATCCGTCCTCGGCCGCGGGTGCGGTGGCCAGTGCGGCCTGCGCGCGCGCTGCGCCATAGCGAAAGCGGCTGCCGCCCCCGGGTGCGGCAGCGTCAGGGGGCAGCGCCGCGGCCAGGGGATGCGCCGGTGCGGCGCGCGTGGGCGCGGGCGCCACGGGCGGTGTGGCGCCGCTTGCCGCGTGCTCGAAGAACATGGTGTCCAGGTGCGCGCACAGCGGCAGGTCCAGGCCGTCGAACCACACTATGCGCTCGCTGCCGGCGTGGTGATGGCGGTGCCAGGTCCAGGACGGCGTCAGGATCAGATCGCCCGGTGCCATCGGACACTGTTCGTCGTTGACCGTGGTGGTGGCACCCTCGCCGGTCATCACCATGCGCAGCGCCGAGAGGGCATGGCGGTGTGGCTGCGCGGTCTCGCCGGGCAGCAGGGTCTGCAGACCCGCCAGAAGGTTCGCGGTGGTGGCGGCCGCCGGCAGCTGCGGATCGGTCATCAACAGCACCCGCCGCTCGGCATCCGCCAGAGACACCTCGTCCACGGCGCGAGCGATCAACCCGTCCATGACCGCCCACGCCCAGTGCAGGGCCTGCGCGCGCGCAGAAGGCTGACGGCGCGTGATGCGCTGGTAGCGATCCCACAGCGGCTGTGCGGATGCACGCGCGAGCGATGACAGCAGATCGCCCGACACGCCCCCCGACACCACGGATGTGTCCATGGGTTTGTCTCCTGCTTCCAGGGGTTGTTGTGGCGATGAGTCTATGCCGTCGCGATATCAACCCCTAGCAAACTGATTTATGTTTAACATCAATCGCATTGATATCAGGACGATGGGCCGATGGACCTGCAAAGCTTCGATCTCAATCTGCTGCTGTGCTTCGACGCCATCCACCGCCACCAAAGCCTGTCGGCCGCCGGTGAGGAACTGGGGCTGACGCAGCCCGCGGTCAGCGCCGCGCTCAAGCGCCTGCGCGGGCACTTCGACAACCCCCTGTTCGTGCGCACCTCGCACGGCATGCGTCCCACCCCCTATGCCGACAACATGGCACCACGCATCGCTCAGGTGCTGGAGGTGCTGCGCGGGGTGGACACGGCCTCGGAGTTCTCGCCGGCCACCACCCGCATCAATTTCCGCATCTACATCAACGACGTCGGTCTGGTGGTGCTGATGCCCAAGGTGCTGGCGCACCTGAGCGAGCACGCGCCGATGGCGCGCGTGACCGTGGTCGACCTGCGCCCGGACGAGGTGATCGACGCACTGGACGGTGGCGAGCTGGACCTGGCGATCGGCTATTTCCTGGGCATGCCCAACTGGGCCCGGCAGCAGAACCTGCGCACCACACGCTATGTCACGCTGGTGGCGCAGCATCACCCCATCGTCGGCAACAGCCTCACGCTGGAGAAGTTCCTGCGTTGTCGCCACGCGGTCTATGCGAGCACCGGCACGCTGCACTACGGCATCGAGCAGGCGCTGGCCCAATACAGCCTCACGCGCGACGTGGTGCTGACGGTGCCGCGATTTGCGGCCCTGCCGCTGCTGATCACCGGCTCGGACATGATCACCACCGTCCCGGAAGATCTGGGCACCCTGTTCACCGCGCTGTTGCCCGTGCGGCAGTTCAAGCCGCCGGTCGACCTGGCTCCGTTCCAGATCCGCCAGTACTGGCACCAGCGCCTGCACGACGAGCCCGCGTACCGCTGGCTGCGCGACGTCGTGTTCCGCCTGACCACGCGGCTGCCCTCGCCCGAGCGGCGCAGCCGGCGCGCGGGGGAGGCCGCGCGCTGAGCCGGCGCCGGGTACCAGACCGCCCCGGTCGCTGAAAGGTGGCTGGCTATAATCGCGGGCTGTCCGTCGACGCCCGGCGGGCCATGCCAGATGGTCCGCAGCACGCCTGTCACTCCCCTTGAGGACCCCATGAGCGATCACGCCCACGATTCCCACACCGGCCCCATCAAGACGCCCGCCCAGTTGCTGTGGACGTCTTTCTTTGCGTTCGTGGCGCCCGTCTTCATCATCATCGGCCTGGTCTATTTCGTCACGTCGGGCAACAAGCCCGCCGCGGGCGCGGTGGACACCGAACTGGCGACGGCACAGCGCATCCAGAAGGTGGGCGCGGTCGAGATCCGCGACGCGAACCGCCCGCTGGCCGCCGGCGGCGATGTGTACAAGGCGCAATGCGCCGCCTGCCACGACGCCGGGCTGGCCGGCGCGCCGAAGATGGGTGACGCCGGTGCCTGGGCCGCGCGCATCGCCACCGGCTACGACGCGCTGCTGAACTCGGCGCTCAAGGGCAAAGGCGCCATGGGCGCCCAGGGCGGCGGCGCCTACCGCGATGCCGAGATCGGCCGCGCCGTGGTCTACATGGCCAACGCCGCCGGCGCAAAGTTCGAGGAGCCCCAACAGGCCGCCCCCGCCGCCCCCGCCGCTGCGGCGGCACCGGCCCCCGCACCGGCCCCCGTGGTGGCGGCTGCCCCCGCCGCCGCTGCTGCCCCGGCCGCTGCGCCCGCGCCGGCCGCCACCCCGGTGGCCGCCGTCAACGGCGAAGCGCTGTACAAGCAGGCCTGCACCGTGTGCCACGCGGCGGGCGTGGCCGGCGCACCCAAGACGGGCGACAAGGCCGCCTGGGCCCCGCGCGCCGCGCTGGGTGTGGACGCGCTGACCGCGAGCGTGATCAAGGGCAAGGGCGCGATGCCGCCCAAGGGGGGTGCGATGAGCGCCTCGGACGCCGAGATCAAGGCCGCCGTGCAGTACCTGCTGGACACCGCGAAGTAATCGCCACCACCCCGCCGAAAAAGCCGGTCACCGACCGGCTTTTTTCATGGCCGCAGGGCTTTGCACGTAAGCGTGCTGCCGCGGCAGGTCGGACGCGAGCACGGCCGTCGGCACCCACTCGCCCGACTCCACGCGCCCGGCGGCGTCCAGCATGTCGGCGCTGTGCACCAGGCCGAAGCCAAGGTCGGTGTCGAGGTACAGATGCCCCGCCTCGTCGACGCAGCTCGATCGCACCTGCACCGGCTCGCCGGTGTGCGCCAGCACGGTGCCGTCGGGTTGCAGCCGCCACACGTAGGGCGTGCATTCGAGCTCCACGTAGACCCGCTGCGGCCCGTTCTGGAAAAACCACTGACCGTGCTCGTCGGCCAGGTAGTTGCGGTGGATGAAGGCGACCAGCTTGTCGTGCCGCAGCAGCGAGCCCTTGCTGTGCGGGAACGGGCCCGCGGCCTGGGTGCGGTCGTCGCGCATGTACCACTGGCCACGCGCGTCCAGGCCGAGCCAGCCGTGGCAGTGCGGCACGTTGGGCCATTTGGCCAGGGCGGCCTTGACGATCTCGTCCATGCGCGAATCGGACCCTCAGGTGTGCGAGAGCAGCCAGTGTCCCACGGCCTCGGGCATGGCGCGCACATGGCCAGGCACGCCGAATGCGCCCAGCGACGCGGGAAAGCCCACGTGCCCGCCGTGTGCGGGTTGCCACAGCGTGACGTGCGCGCCGACCTCGCCCGCGCGCGGCAGCGAGGTCGCCGGCACGAAGGGGTCGTTGCGTGCGTTGAGCGCGAGCGCCGGTACGCGGATGCGCGCCAGGTGCGGCTTGGCCGAGGCGCGCGCCCAGTAGTCCTCGGTGTCGCGAAAGCCGTGCAAAGGCGCGGTGAACAGGTTGTCGAACTGGTAGAGGTCGCGCGCCGCGCGCAGGGCCTCGCCGTCGAACAGGCCCGGGTGCTGCGCGAGCTTTCTCAGCGCCTTGGGCTTCATGCTGTCGAGGAACATGCGCGTGTAGACCTGCCGGTTGAAGCCGCGCCCGATGGCGTGGCCGCCGGCGGCCAGGTCCAGCGGCGAGCACACCGCGGCCACGGCGCGCACGGTGCGTGCGGCCGTCTCGCCCATCTCGCCGGCCCAGCGCAGCAAGGCGTTGCCGCCGAGCGAGACACCCACGGCGATCAGGGGGCGCTGCGGATCGGCCCCGGCGAAGCGGCGCAGGATCCAGTCGATCTCCTCGAAGTCGCCCGAGTGGTAGGCGCGCGGCGCGCGGTTGAGCTCGCCGGAGCAGCCGCGAAAGTGCGGGACGGCGTAGGCCAGACCCTGTGCAGCGGCGAAATCGGCGAAGGCCACGGCGTACTGGCTGGACGAACTGCCCTCAAGACCATGGAACAGCACCAGCAAGGGCGCCTGCGGGTGGCTGGTGAGCACGGCGCGGTCGACGTCGATGAAGTCGCCGTCGGGCGTGTCCCAGCGCTCGCGCCGCCATTGCGGCGCGGGGCCGAAGTGGCGGCGCGCCCAGAGTGCGGGCCAGATGGTTTGCGCGTGGCCACCGGGCAGCCACCAGGGCGCGCGATAGGCCTGCAGGTCGGCGATGGCGGGTTCGGGCTTCAATGCAGCACCGGCCTGGCCGCGGCGATCTCGGGCGGCTCGACGCGCGAGCCCGGGCTGGCGTGGTGCGCCACCATGCGCCATCCGCGCGGTGTTTTCACATAGACGTTGGTGGCCAGCACGAAGGCGTGCTGCGGGCCGTCGTCGGTAAGCACGGCCACGCGTTCGACCACGCTGTGCACGGCGCAATGGCCGTCGTCGTGGCGGTGCAGTTTCTCGGGCGTCGCCATCACGCTGCCGTTGGCGAACATGGCCTCGAAGGTGGTGCGGATCGCCTCATGGCCGAGCAGGCGCGGGCCACCGGGGTGCACGCAGACGATGTCGTCTTCGTCGGCCCAGCAGGCCATCAGGCGCTCGATGTCGCCCTGCTGCAGGGCCTCGTAGAAAGCGGCCTCCGTGTCGTCGGGCGAGCCGGGCGGAAGTTTGGGCTTGGGCATGGCCGGATTGTGCCGCCGCGACACAGGCCGGGGGTATAGTGCCCGCCATTCGCCGCCACCGCCGGGGAGAACCGCATGCGCCGCCTGTTCCTGCTTCTGCTCGTCAGCACCGCCACCCTGCTCGGTGGCTGCGGCTACAACGATTTCCAGCGCCTGGACGAGGAAAGCCGATCGGCCTGGGCCGAGGTGCTCAACCAGTACCAGCGCCGCGCCGACCTGATCCCCAACATCGTCGCCACGGTGCAGGGCGAGGCCAACTTCGAGCGTGGCACGCTGGAGGCGGTGGTCAACGCCCGGGCCCGGGCCACATCCATCCAGGCCACGCCCGAGCTGCTCAACGACCCTGCCGCGCTGCAGAAATTCCAGGCCGCGCAGGGCGAGCTGGGCAGCGCGCTCAGCCGCCTGATGGTGGTGGTGGAGCAATACCCCAACCTCAAGGCCAACCAGGGCTTCTCCGACCTGCGCGTGCAGCTCGAGGGCACCGAGAACCGCATCGCCGTGGCGCGCAACCGCTACATCCAGGCGGTGCAGGCCTACAACGTGCTCGCGCGCAGCTTCCCGAGCAACCTCACCGCCATGGTGTTCGGCTACACGCCCAAAGCCAACTTCAGCGTGGCCGACGAGGCCGCCATCAGCGCCCCGCCCAAGGTGGACTTCGGCACGCAAAAGCCATGATCGGGCGGGTCGCCTGCGCGGCCCTGCTCTGGCTGGCCGCGTCGATCGCCGGGGCGCAGGGCCTGCAGCCCGTGCCCGAGCTGCGCGCGCGGGCGATGGATGCCACCGCCACGCTGGACGCCGCCGCGCTGCAGGCCATCGAAGCGCGTCTGGCCGCGTTCGAACAGGCGAACGGCACGCAGATCGTGCTGGTGATGGTGGCCAGCACCGCACCCGAGGACATCGCCGACTACACCCAGCGGCTGGGTGACGCCTGGAAGATCGGCCGCCGCGACGTGGGCGACGGCCTGCTGTTCGTGATCGCGAAGGACGACCGGCGCATGCGCATCGCGCCGGCCAAGGCGCTCGAGGGGGCGATACCGGACCTGCTGGCCAGGCGCATCCTCGACGAGGCGGTGGCGCCGGCCTTCCGCCAGGGCGATTGGGCGGGGGGCATCAACGCCGGGCTCACGCGCATCGAAGCGGCCATCCGCGGCGAGGCGCTGCCCGCGCCCGAGCCGGGTGCGGTGCGCGACGCAGGCGCCGACTGGCCCGACGCCCTGATCTTCCTGGTGTTTGCCGTGCCGATGCTGGCGGGCTTCATGCGCAACGCCTTCGGCCGCCGCCTGGCCGTGCCGCTCACGGGCGCGGCGGCGGGCGCGCTGGCGTGGTTCATCACCTCGGTGGTGTGGATCGCGGCGGGTGCGGCCGCCATCGGTGTGGTGGTGGCCATCCTCGCGCGCTTCCTGCCGGCGGGCGGGCTGCCCAGCGGGCGCAGTGGACGCGGGCAGGGCGGTTGGGGCCATGGGGGCAACTGGGGCGGTGGGCGTGGCGGCTTCGGCGGCGGCGGCTTCAGCTCGGGCGGCGGGGGCAATTTCGGCGGCGGTGGCGCCTCCGGTGGCTGGTGAAGGGGCATGGCATGAACCGCTGGCTGCGTCTGCTCAAACACCGCTGGATGGACCGCAGCGACAGCCTGCGGGCCGTGCCCGACGACATGGCCGAGCGCCTGGCCGCGCGCGTGCGCGCCAGCGAGGCGCGGCACACGGGCGAGGTCCGCCTGCTGATCGAAGCCTCGCTGCCCAACAGCTACCTGCTGCGCGTGCGCGACGACAGCGCCTTGCACCCGGTGGTGCGCGACCGCGCGCTCGCCTGGTTCGGACGGTTGCGCCTGTGGGACACGGAACACAACAACGGCGTGCTCATCTACCTGCTGCTGGCCGAACGCGCGATCGAGTTCGTGGCCGACCGCGGGCTGGCCCGCCACGTGCCAGCCGATGCCTGGCAGGCCATGGTCGAGCGGCTGGGAAACCGCTTGCACGCGGGCGCGTTCGAGGACGGGCTCACACAGGCGCTGGAAGAGGTGTCGGCGCTGCTGGTGGAGCACTGCCCCGCCGGCGACGGCGCGCCGGCTCACAACGAACAGCCCGACGAGGTGATGCGCGTGTGAACGGGGTCAGCCGCGCCCGCGCGTGTTGAGGCCGGTGCGGTTGTTCATCACCACCTGCAACTCCTGCTGCAAGGCCTTGTTCATCTGGGCAAAGGTCTTGAGCTTGCGGGTGGTCTCGCGCAGGCGGTCGGCCAGGCGCTTGGAGATGGCCAGCAACAGCCGCGAACCCAGGCGCGGGTCTTCTCGCATCAGCCGCATGAGCGCGGTGCGCGAAAGCACGGCGGCGGCGATGTCGGTGTTGGCCGTGCAGGTGGCCGAGCGCGGCGCGCCATCCAGCACCCCCATCTCGCCGATCATGTGGCCGGGGCCCATGATGTTGACCACCATGCTCTCGTGCAGACCGGGCAGCTCGCTCTCGACCGCGATGTCGCCTTCGAGCAGCAGCAGCATGTAGTCGTTGCTCTTGACCTCGCCCTCGTGAATGATCACGGTGCCGGCCTTGATGAGCTTGGGCCGCATGTAGCCCACCACCTTCATCGCGTCGGCGATGGTGAGGTCGGCCAGCGCGGTGGGCGTCACCAGCAGCCGGGCGGCCACCTCTTCGGGCGCGAGTTCAGGGCTGTCGAAAAGCGAGGACATGCGTTGTGGTGGATGGGGCGAAGGTCATCATAGTGGCGGGCTATCGCACTGACCAGCATGTCGGGCAAAAAAAAAACCGGCAGTGCGCCGGTCTTTTGCTCGGTGATCGGGCGATCACTTCTTCTGGCGGTACTTGCGCAGCGCCGCGATCTGGGCGGCCATGACCGCCAGCTCCGACGTGGCCTTGGCCAGGTCGACATCGCTCTTGGCGTTCTTCACGGCTTCCTCGGCCTGCTTGCGCGCCTCGGAGGCCTTGGCCTCATCGAGGTCCTTGCCGCGGATGGCGGTGTCGGACAGCACGGTGATGGCGTCGGGCTGCACCTCGAGGATGCCGCCGGCCACGAAGACGAACTCCTCGCCGCCGTCGGCTTTTTCGATGCGCACCGCACCCGGCTTGATGCGGGTGATCAGCGGAATGTGGCCGGGCAGGATGCCGAGCTCACCCGCTTCGCCCGGCAGGGCGACGAATT
>VFQR01000923.1_pt1 | contig 28016 bp, 29 predicted proteins | sample 3512321 | NCBI WGS metagenome assembly VFQR01 (sample SAMN10412374, study PRJNA504923) | tailings metagenome | isolation source: Relicate 3 Philex TSF1 revegetated site | place: Philippines: Tuba, Benguet | collected 2017-08-29 | reverse complement strand
AGGCCTCGGCGGTGTCGAACTGCACGATGCGCCCGCGCTCCATAACCGCGACGCGGTCGGCCATCTCCATCGCTTCCTCCTGGTCGTGGGTGACGAGGATGGTGGAGATGCCGAGCCGGTCGTGCAGGCCCCGCACCCAGCGGCGAACGTCCTTGCGCACCAGCGCGTCCAGCGCGCCGAAGGGCTCGTCGAGCAGCAGCAGGCGCGGCTCGATCGCCAGCGCACGGGCGAGCGCGACGCGCTGGCGCTGGCCGCCTGACACCTGGTCGGGGTAGCGCCGTTCGAGTTCGGGGATCTGCACCAGCGCCAGCAGCTCGCGCACGCGGCGCGCGATCTCCGCAGCGGCCGGGCGTCGCTTGCGGACCTGCAGGCCGAAGGCGACGTTGTCGAAGACGGTCATGTGGCGGAACAGCGCGTAATGCTGGAAGACCACCCCGATCCGCCGCTCCCGCGCGGGCACGCCGGTCATGTCCTCGCCATCGATGCGGACGTCTCCGGCATCGCTGCCCTCGAGCCCCGCAAGAATGCGCAGCAGCGTGGTCTTGCCCGAGCCCGAGGGGCCGAGGAGGGCCACGAACTCGCCGCGCGCGACGTCGAGGGAGACGCCCTCCAGAGCCGCGGTGGCGCCGAAGCGGCGGACCACATCCCGGACCTGCACGCTCATGCCGCACCCCCCGCCCGGCGCCCCGAGGCCCGGTCGAGCAGGGTCTTGGCGGCCAGCGTCACCAGACCAAGCAGTGCCAGCAGCGCGGCGACGGCGAAGGCGCCGGCGAACTGATACTCGTTGTAGAGGATCTCCACATGCAGCGGCATCGTGTTAGTCTCCCCGCGGATATGACCCGAGACGACGGATACCGCGCCGAACTCGCCCATGGCGCGGGCATTGCAGAGCAGGACGCCGGCAAGCAGCGCCCATTTCACGTTGGGCAGTGTGACCCGCCAGAAGGTCTGGATGCCTGACGCGCCGAGGGTCGCCGCCGCCTCTTCCTCCTCGCGCCCCTGCTCCTGCATCAGCGGCATCACGGTGCGCGCGACGAAGGGGAAGGTCACGAATATGGTCGCGAGCACGAGGCCCGGCAGGGCGAAGATCACCTGAATGTCGCGCGCCTGCAGCCACGGCCCGAGCCAGCCCTGCGCGCCGAAGATCAGCACGAAGACAAGCCCGGCGATGACCGGCGAGACACTGAAGGGCAGCTCGATCAGCGTGACCAGGATGCGCTTGCCGGGAAAGTCGCACTTCGCCACCGCCCAGGCGGCGGCGACGCCGCCCACCAGGTTCACCGGCACGGTGATCGCGGCAACCACCAGCGTCAGGCGGATGGCGGCGAGGCTGTCCTCCTCCAGGATGGCGTCGAGCGCGACCGGCAACCCGCGCCGCAGCGCCTCGACAAAGACCGCGGCAAGCGGCAGGCCGAGCAGCACAACGGCGACGAGGACCGCGGCGCCGGCCAGCAGCGCATTGGCACCGCGCGTGTCGGCATGGGCGGGGCGGAAGCGCGCGCTCATCGCCGCCCCCGGCGCAGCTGGCGCTGCAGAAGGTTGAGCCCGAGCAGGATCGCGAAGGAGAGCAGCAGCATGGCCAGCCCCACGGCGGCCGCGCCCGCATAGTCGAATTGCTCGAGGCGGATGACGATAAGCAGGGGTGCGATCTCGGTCACCATTGGCATGTTGCCGGCGATGAAGATGACGCTGCCGTACTCGCCGACCGATCGCGCGAAGGCCAGGCCGAAGCCGGTCAGCAGCGCCGGGGCGAGAGCCGGCAGCACGACACGGCCGAGCGTCTGCGGCCGCGTCGCGCCGAGCGTTGCCGCGGCCTCCTCGGCATCACGGCCCATGTCGCGCAGCACGGGCTCGACCGTTCGGACGATGAAGGGCAGCCCGACGAAGATGAGCGCCGCGACGATGCCGGCCTGGGTATAGGCCACCTGCCATCCGAAGGCTGCCATCAGCGGCGCGCCGAGCCAGCCGTTCGGCGCGAAGAGCGCGGTCAGCGCGATGCCGGCGACCGCAGTAGGCAGCGCAAAGGGCAGGTCCACGGCGCCGTCCAGCACGCGCCGGAAGGGGAAGTCGAGCCGCACGATCGCCCAGGCCAGTAGCAACCCGAGCGGAAGGTTGATAAGCGTGGCGAGGATCGCCGTGCCGAAGGAAACGCCGAGTGCGGCGACGACGCGCGGATCCGCGAGCGATTGCGCTACGCCCACCACGCCGAGTTCCCACGGCCGGATCGCCAGTGCGGCGAGCGGGATGACGACGACCAGCCCGACCCAGGCCAGCGTCACGCCGAGTGTCAGCCCGAGCCCAGGAACCGGCGCCACGCGCGACGGCGCTGACAGGGCGAGCGTCGCGCTCATCGCGCGGTGATCCGGTCGAAGACGCCGCCGTCGTTGAAGTGCGTACGCTGCGCCTCCGCCCAACCGCCGAACACGCCGTCCACGGTGATCAGCTCCATGCGCGGGAAGCGCGCGGCATTGGCGGTGAGCAGCGCCGCGTCGCGCGGCCGATAGAAGTGCATCGCCGCCAACGCCTGTCCCTCCGGCGCGTAGAGGCCCTGAAGGTACGCCTCCGCGGCGGCGCGCGTACCGCGCCGGTCCACATTCGCGTCCACCACCGCGACCGACGGCTCGGCGAGGATGGAGAAGGGTGGATAGACGATCTCGAGCCCAGCGTCCTTGAACTCCTCCAACGCCAGATGCGCCTCGTTCTCCCAGGAGAGGAAGACGTCGCCCTGGCCGCGCTGCGCGAAGGTGGTGAGCGAGCCGCGCGCGCCGGTGTCGAGCACCGGAACCTGGCGGAAGAGCTGGCGCGTGGCGGCCTCGGCGGTGGCGGCGCTGCCGCCCGGCTGGCGCAGCGCCCAGCCCCAGAAGGCGAGATAGTTCCAGCGCGCGCCGCCCGAGGTCTTGGGGTTCGGCGTGATGATGCGGACATCGGGCTTGAGCAGGTCGCCCCAGTCGCGGATGGCCTTCGGGTTCCCGCGGCGGACCAGGAAGACGATGGTGCTGGTGTACGGCGCGGAATTGTGCGGCAGTCGCGCCATCCAGTCGCGCGCGATCAGCACGCGCTCGGCGATCGCGTCGATGTCGTAGGCGAGCGCCAGCGTGACCACGTCGGCCTGCAGCCCGTCGATGACGCTGCGCGCTTGCCGGCCCGAGCCGCCATGTGAGGTGTTGACGCGCAGCGTCTGGCCCGTCTGCGCCCGCCACCTCGCGGCGAAGGCCTGGTTGTACTCACGGTACAGCTCGCGCGTCGGATCATAGGAGACGTTGAGAAGGGTGGCGCCCTGCTGAGCGCGCGCGGGTGCCGCAGCGCTGGCGGCCAACGTTGCGAGAAGGGCGCGCCGGGTCGGCGCGATACTGCCAGGCAGCATCGGTCGGAACTCCTTGATGATGAGGGAGTCGGGGGTGAGGCGCGCTCAGGCGCCTCGGTGCGGCACCCAGCCCAGGCCGTAGCCGCCCCCGGGGCAAGGGAGTTCGCGTCGGGCGGCGATGCGCTCGGGGGTGCCTGCAAGATCGCGCAGGGCGACCGCGACCTCGCGCACGTCGGCGGAGCCGCGGGGATCGGTCACCAGGGACAGGAGCGAGGCCATGGCACCAGCAGCCACCTCGGCATGCGGGGCAACTCGGCGGGTCGGGTCGGTGGCGGTCACCACAGTGTCCTCCGTCGGGTTAAGCGGCCGGTTTGTTCCGGACCGCACAAACCCTATCGAGTCTGTGGGGATTACGTCAACGCATTTCTGCCATGCTCTCGGCAGGGGCTTCGGCCGCCTCCGACGCGGCGAAAGCGGCCAGGGTTGTGCCGTCGAGAATCTTTGCCGTCGCGTCCCGCACCTTGCGCATGAGGTGGCGGATTTCGCAGGTGGCTGGATCGGCGCAATCCGTGCAGGGCTGATAGGCTGTCAGACTTGCGCAGGGGATCGGGGCGAGTGGGCCATCGAGCGCACGGATCAGGTCGCCTACTCCGATGCGATCTGCTGGCTGGCTCAGCGCATAGCCGCCCGCCTTGCCACGGCGGCTGGTGAGGAAGCCGTGGCGCTTGAGATCAAGCAGGATCGCCTCGAGGAACTTCGGCGGGATGTGTCCCTCCTGTGCCAGGTCCGGGATCGACATCGTACCGCCTGGCGGGCACTTGGCCGCAAGCAGCGACATCGCCCGGAGGCCATACTTCGCTCGCTGGGTGAGCATCGTGATTCTATCAGACCCGTGCCGGATGGTATCAAAGTCTATCGGAAACGTCGGATATAGGAAGCCCTTGCACCTGGACGGCGCCGCCTCCGCCCAGAGAATTTCGTTCCCCGGTTCCCACCGCTGCTCCAGTCGGTCTCTCCCGTAACTCTCTCCGTTGCCGGTCGCGCCGCGAGAAACGGCGCCTGTGGCCAATGTTTCCGCGGCAACCTTGAGGGTGCGTGGGCGGAACGAAGGGGCGAAATCGCTCTCCAAAGGCCAGAGACTCTCCGGACCTTGAGGGTAGGCCGATTTGACCCACAACGCCTAACGACTTGTTCTTAGGACATCTTTGGCGCGGCTCCCCTGCTCGTATTGAGCATGTCCATCGCCTGGGCGTACGCGACCGGAGCGACAACTGCGGCTATCTTCGTGAACTCCATGTCGGACCTGTTCCACAAGGATGTGCCGGTCTCGTTGGTCGGCCAGGTCTTCGACGCGATGGAGCGGGCCCAATGGCACCAGTTCCAGCTGCTCACTAAGCGCAGCAGCTTGATGCGGGATTACCTAACCCCTTCACTCGCTACGTCTTCATCGAGCGTGACCCAGCCCGGGTCGCCGAGCTCGAGCAGCTTCGCCAGGAGTACTGCGAGCGCTTTCGAATCGAGGTCCGGCCCGGACAGTGCGACGAGGAACTGGACTCGCTGCTGCAGGGCGATCTTGCCCGCTCGGGGCACCTCGCCGTCGTGTTTCTCGGCCCGTTCGGGATGCAGCTTTCCTGGGCGCTAATTGAGCGCCTGAGGGACCGCGCAATAGCCAACCTTGCCCTGCCGCTGAGCTTGACCCGGCGCGGACACTGCGTTCGAAGCGAGGTCCGCTGGGTCATCGCCGCTCGGATCTGATGCACTCGTCGGCCGGTACGCTCATCAGCCCTTCACGGCGCCTGCCGATAGGCCGGTCGTGAGCCAGCGCTGGATGATTCCGAACAGGATCAGGCTGGGGGCAAGGGCCATGACAGCGATGGCGAGCATCATGCCATACTCGGTGCGCGCCTCGTCGGTCATGCTCATCAATCCAACTGGGATAGTCTGCAGGTTCGGGCTTTGCACCAGCATCACTGCGAAGAGCAGCTCGTTCCAGGAGTTTATGAAGCCGTAGATGGTCGTGGCGACCAGGCCGGGGAGCGCCACGGGCAGCACCACGCGGAACAACGCTCCAAGGCGCGTGCAGCCGTCGATCATCGCCGCCTCCTCCAACTGCTCGGGGATGGAGGCGTAGAAGCTGCGCATCGTCATGATGCTGAAGGGCAGGAGCATGATGACGTAGATCACGACGAGCGCGCCGCGCGTGTTCAGTAGCCCGAGCGCCGCGAACATCGTGAAAACGGGCACCAGCATGACGACCGGCGGCAGCAGCTGCGCCGCCAGAAAGAGCATCATGACCAACGAGCGCCCCGGAAAGTCGAACCGCGCCATCGCGTAACCGCCAACAATCATCAGCGCGATCAGCGCGAGACAGGTACCGCCGGCCGCGACGAGGCTGTTCAGGTAGAGCTGTGCAAGGCGTGTCTCGGTGAGGGCGCGGATGTAGTTCCCGAATGTTGGTTGCTCTGGCCAGTAGGAGATAGGGAAGGCGAAGAGCTCGCCTGGCCCCTTCAGGGAGGAGACGATCAGCCAGTAGATCGGCAGCAGTGTGAAGGCGAGGAAGAACGCTACCGGCAGCCATATGGCGAGGACCCGCCCCCATCGGATCCGGCGGGCCGCGCGGCGCGGCAGCACCGGCTCCCGTAGCGGGAGTGCGGCGGCGCGTCCGGTCATGCTCATCGCCCTCCCAGCCGCCTGAGCTGCCACCAGGCCGCGCTGAATGCCACGAGAACGACGCAGAGCGCGACCGAAAGCGCGGCGGCGTAACCGAACTCGCCGCGCTGGTAGGCAACGTCGAAGATGTAGATCGGGAGCGTCTTGGTCGCGTCGATCGGGCCACCGCGGGTCATCGTCAGGATCAGGTCGATGAAGTTGAACGTCCAAAGTGCCCGCAGCAGCGTGGACACCACCACCGCATCGAGGATCAGCGGCAGCGTCACGTGGCGGAACCGCTGCGCAGCGTTCGCGCCGTCGATATGCGCCGCCTCGTAGAGCTCGGGCTCGATGGATTGCAGCGCCGCCAGCAGGACGATCGCGAAGAAGGGCGCGCCGCGCCACGCATTGGCCGGCAGTACCATCAGCCATGTCGTCTCCTCGTGGATACCCCAGGCGACAGGGAAGTCCACGACACGGGCGCGCAGCAGCAGGTCGTTCAGAACACCGATGGTTCCGTCGAAGATCCAGAGCCAGATGATGCCCGTCACCACCCCGGACACTGCCCAAGGTGCCAGGATGATTGTGCGCACCAGGGCGCGCCCTCTGAATGTCTCGTTGAGCACCAGGGCCATGCCGAGGCCGAGCAGGAACTGCGGAATCACGCTGCCGGCGACCCAGATCGCGGAGACCCGCAGCGCGTGCCAGAACGTCTCGTCGCCCAGCACGCGGAGCAGGTTGTCCGGGCCCACCCACACCATCATGCCGGCGCGATAGGGCTGGTAGTCGTAGCCTGCCAGCCAGATGACATGGGCGATCGGGTAGATCGCCCCGGCGCCCACAAGCAGGGCGGCCGGGGCGATCAGCAGCAGTGGAAGGCGGTGGCGCCTCATCCTGCGCGGGCGCGTAGCTCGTTCAGGGCCGTCGCGATCGCCTGGGCGTGCTGTGCGGGGGTCTGGCGGCCGAGCAGCGTGCGCTGGATCTGCTCGGGCGCGAACTGCGCCTGAAAACTGGCATAGCCGGGCAGGTGCCGCGGGTGGCGCAGCAGTTGGTCCGTCGCGCGGATCATCGCCATCGGGGCCTGGTATTTCGGCGCGCGCAGCCACTCGGCGTCCCACACCGTCATGTTGGCGGGGATCGCGCCGAACTCGCGGTTCCAGAACTCCATATTGTCGCGCCGCAGCACCCAGCGCAGAAACTCCCAGGCAGCCTCCTTCTGGCGCGAGGCGGCGTTCACCGAGAAGCCGTTGCCGGCATAGTAGAAGTACTGCCCGGCCGGCCCCGCGGGCATGGCGGCGACACCGAGGTTCGCCTCGCCGACGGCTTCCGCAAGGGTGGAAAGGCCGATGCCCCAACCCATCACCATCGCCACTTGGCCCGCGGCGAAGGCGTTCGTCTGGTCCTGGAAGGTGCCGGTCGCCGAGGCGGGCGGCGAGACGCGGTCGCGCTGGTACAGGCCCACCCATCTCTCCAGCCCATCTACGTGCCGCGACGTGGCGAGCGCGGCGCGACCATCCGCATCGAAGAAGCTCCGATCCACGCCGGTGCCGCCATGGTTCAGCATCCAGGTGCTCCACTGCTGGAACTGCCAGCCGGTCCCACCGAGCACGTAGTAGCCGTAGCGGTTCCGCCGCGCATCGGTCAGCCTGATCGCGGCGTCGCGGAACGCGTCGATCGTGGCCGGCGCCTCCGCGATGCCGGCCTCCTGGAAGAGGCGGCGGTTGTAGTAGAGCGAATAGGCCTCGACCATGTAGCCGAGGTAGAAGGCGCGACCGCCCATCATGCGAGCGATCTGCATGGAGCCGGGCACGATCTCCTGCTCGATGGTCGTGCCGGCGAGCATCGGGTCGAGGTTCTCCAGCCAGCCGCCGCCGGCGAATTGCGACAGCCAGGCGTCGGACATGGCTAGGCAGTCCGGGCCCGCGCCGCCGGTGAAGGCGGTGGTCAGGCGCGGGATCGCTTGCACCTGCGGCACCACCTGCATCTCGACCTGGATCGCGCGCTGGCCCTCATTGAAGCGGTTGACGAGGATCTGCATCCCGCGCTCGCCGCCCGCGAAGGGCCAGGCGAAGGTGATGCGGGCGGGCGCGGACTGGGCCCGCGCGCCTCCCGGCAGCGCGATTATGCCGGCGCCGGCGCTCAGCAGCGAGCGGCGGTTCATCCCTTTGGTCATTGCTGTTGCCTCCCTGTACGAGGTGACATGCTCAGCGCATGAAGCGCGGCCCCGCTTCGAGGACGCGGGGGTCCGCGAGATGCTTTGGCGCGCGCCTGTCCCGCACCGCCATGACCGCCGCGACACAGGCGGCGCCGATGGCGGCAAAGCCCTGGTCGGTCCAGGACAGGCCGTGCGGCGCGGCGATCAGGTTCGGTGCGGCGAAGATCGGGTCCTCGGGTAAGGGCGGCTCCGGCTCGAACACGTCGAGACCGGCGCCGGCGATCACGCCTTGCCGCAACGCCGCAGCGAGCGCCGCCTGATCCACCAGCGCGCCGCGCGCCGTGTTGATCAGGAAGGCGCTGCGTTTCATGCGCCCCATGCGCTTGGCCGAGACGACGCCGCGCGTCTCTGGCGTCAGTGGCGCATTCACCGTGAGCACGTCGCTTCGCGCGAACAGCGCATCCAGTCCGACTATCTCCACGCCGAGCGACGCGGCCCGGGCGGCATCCGCATAGGGATCATGTGCGATGAACCGCATCCCGAAGGGCGCCGCCAGGCGGAACATCTCGGAGGCGATGTTGCCGAGTCCGAGAGAGCCAAGCACGCGCCCCTCAAGGCCGAGGCCCATCGCTTCCGAACGCCGCGCGAAGCCCGGGGCTCCAAGCCGAGCGAGCTTGTCCTTCTCCGGCAGTCGGCAGGCCAGGGCGAGCATCAGGGCAATGATGGCAACCGCCACGGGACGCCGCACCGCATCGGGTGTGATGGAGACCGCGATGCCGGCCGCTGTACAGGCCGCGATATCCACCTTGTCGAAGCCGACGCCGAAGCGCGCGACGAGCTTCAAGCGGCCATCCGCAGCGATGCTGTCGGCGGTGAAGGACTCGCCGAGCAGGATGAGCGCATCGAGTCCGGTCGTGTCTTCGGCGGCGATCCGTCCGCCGCGCGCGGGCAGTCGGCGCAGCGAGAGGCCCGGGTCGCGCTCGAGCGGCGACAGATCGAAATCGGGGAAGGCGGGGCTGCCATCCGGCCGCAGGAAGCCGGCCGAGAGCCCGACGGTGAAAGCCATCACGCGCCCCCGCGCAACGCAGCCACGCCCTCGGCGATGCGGCCCTGCAGCGCGGCCGTGTCGCTGAAGAGCGCGATGGTGTCGTAACCCTCCGCTGCGAGGCGCTGCGCCTCCGCGATGCTTCCGGCCATCCGGCCGAGCGCCTTGCCGTGCCGCTTCGCCGCCGCGATGACCCGCGCGCAGGCTTCGACGAAGTCTGGATGGTCGAAGTGCCCGGGGATGCCGAGCGAGCAGGACAGGTCCATGTGGCCAAGCCAGAGGCAGTCCACGCCGGGCACGGCGGCGATCGCCTCGGCGTTCTCCGCCCCCTCGCGCGTTTCGATCTGGATGATGATCGCCCGCGTCGCATCCGCCTCGGCCATCTTCGCCGCGGGCGGACCGGGCCGGTAGTTGTCGTGCGCCAGCAGCATGCCGACGCCGCGCACACCTCCGGAGGCGGGATAGGTCGCCCACGCGACGATGTCGGCCGCCTGCTGCGCAGTCGAGACAAGCGGCGCCATGATGCCATCCGCGCCGCCGTCCAACGCACGGGAGACCTCATTCGGGTGGCGATGCGCCACGCGCACGATCACGGGCAGGTCCGCCGCCCTGCCGCCGATGGCAACCGCCTTCATGGTCTCGAAGCCGAAGCCCGAGTGTTCGAGGTCGAGGACCAGGAAGTCGGCGCCGCCCTGCTTCACCAGTAGCGGCAAGCCAGGTGTGGCGAACTCCATGGCGAACAGGCCGAGCTTCAGGCCGGGCTCGGCCAGCATCGGGCGCAAGCGCGCATGCGGCATGGCGACCGTTCTCCTCCCGGAAACCGCAGGGTTGCGACAGCAACCGCATGCTTGACCTGTCATCCGATCGTCGGACATGTTGATGAGTGTCGTCAAGATGCATGGGAGGAAGGCAGGAATGTCAGCGTGGCGATCACGCCGCCGAGGTGCGGGCGTTCTCGGAGCAACAGCCGCCGTCCTGCTTGCCGCGGGCATGGGCAGCGCCGCAGCGCAGGGGTCGCAAGCGGCGACTTTCCCGAACCGCCCAGTGCAGGTGCTCGTCGGCTTTCCGGCAGGCGGCGGCGCGGATCTGATCGCCCGCGCGATCCAGAACCCGCTTGGCGTGGCGCTCCGCCAGTCGGTGGTGGTGCGCAACGTGACCGGGGCCGGCGGCACCATCGCCGGGCAGCAGGTCGCGACTGGCAATCCAGACGGCCATCTCGCCATCCTTGCTCCGCTTGGCGCCGGCGGCGTCTTCCTGCCGCATGTGCGCAGCATTCCCTACGATCTGGATGCGCTACGGCCGGTTTGCGGCGTCTATGATGGGCCGGGCACCCTGATGGTGGCCCCGGACAGCCCGATCCGGAGCGTGCAGGATCTGATCCGGATGGCACAGGAGCGGCCCGGCGCGCTTAACTATGGATCGCCGGGGCCTGGTTCGCCGGCGCATGTCGTGATGGCTGGCTTCACGCGCGCGGTCGGCATCCAGATGGAACATGTGCCGTTCCGGGGCTCGGCCGACATCGCGCTGGCGATGCGCGCGGGACAGGTCCAGGTGTTCACCGACGCCTTCAACATCGCGGCCCAGCTCGATCTGAGGCCGCTCGTGGTGTTCCGGCGGGAGCCCCTGCCGCTGGCCCCCGAACTTCCGGTGATGCGGCAGTACGGCTACGATTTTGAGTTCTCAATCCATGGCGGTATCTTCGTGCCGCGCGGCGTCCCGGAACCGATCTTCTCGCGCTGGCAGGATGCATGCCGCCAAGCGGTGGCAGCACCGGAGGCGCAGGAGGCCTTCCGCCGCATGGCGGTGCTGCCGATGTTCATGGAAGGCGCTTCGTACGCGGAGAAGCTGCGGCGTGACCACGTGGCGGTCGGTGAAATCGTGCGCGTGGCCGGTGTGCCGCGGCAGGACTGAGCAGCGATCAAGAACGACCACGGGAGAACGATGAGCACCAACTCCGAAGCCATCCATCGGCGCCGCCTGCACGAGATCCTTGCCGAACGTCTGATGGCGCGGATTCGGGCGGGCGATCCGCCGCCTGGAGGCGCGCTGCCCTCCGAGCAGGAGCTGATGGCCCGCTTCGGGGTGGGCAGACCGACGGTGCGAGAGGCGCTGCTGCGTCTCGAGGCCGCGGGGGTCATTACCATCTCCCATGGCGAGCGCGCGCGGGTCGTGGAACCATCGGCGGCGCGCATCCTCGGCCAGCTCAACGAAGGCATCATCCATCTGCTCGGGGTGGATGCGACGAGCCTTGAGCATCTGAAGGATGCCCGCCTCGCGATCGAGGAAGGACTGGTGCGTCGGGCCACGGAGCGGGCGACCGACGCATCGCTTGCGCGGATCGCCGACAGCCTGCGCCGGCAGGCCGAAGCGGCGGAGCGCGGTGAGGGATTCCTCGCCACGGACATGGATTTCCACGTCGCCATTGCCGAAGGATCGGGCAACCCGCTGTTCCCGGTTTTCCTCAAGGCCATGCTCGACTGGGTCAGCGCCTTCCACGCCACGGCAGTCCGCACGCCGGGCATGGAGCCCGTGGCCATGGCAGAACATCGGGCGATCTTTGACCGAATGCTGGCCCGCGACGTCGAAGGCGCCGTGGAATCCATGCGCTCCCACCTGCTGCGCTCCGCTCGCCTGTTCGGCCACCGATTGGGACTGCCGTCGGCCAGTGAGCGCACGTCGTCCACAGTCCTCACGTGACGATTGCTCTCGCGATCGTTGGACTTGGGCACGGCGCAGATCGGGGTCATGCGGCATCTCACAATATCGACATGATATATTGAATTAGAATCTACCAGATTTATTTCGATCGTGAGATAGCCGACGACACCGATAAAGCTTGGATTTTCGTGCCCGAAGAACGCTCTCCGCGTCTATTTCGGATTTCTGACAAGAGCGCCGCGGTGCTACTCTCTCATCAGTTAATCGCATTGCTCCACCCAGACTGTGGGCAACGACGCCAGTAGGCGCGACAGGGTTACCCCTTCAGGCTGCCGTCCATCCAAAGTCGCCTCCACGATGTCCGGCGCCAGCAGCGTCAGCCTCAGCAGCGACCCGAGATAGCCGCGCTCGATTCGCTCTGCCGCCGCCATCTCGCTGATCGAGCTATAACGTCCCTCGTCTAGCAGTTTCTGGTACCGGAAAGCCCTCGCCAACGCCTTCACGAGCGTGGGGTCGGCCCGCGTCGCCACCGGCGCTTCGCCATCCGCCTTCGGCGTCACGACCGTCTTCCGCCCCGGCCGCCGCCGGATGGCGAGCGGCACCTGGACCGTGATGTGCGTCGTCGTCGCGCTCATGCCGCGGTCCTCGTCTGCTCGGAAGCGGCCGGCACCAGATCGCGCACCAGCCCGGCCAACCCCTCGACCCGCAGCCGGATATCTGCGCCGCCAGGCCTCACCACGACGCAATAGACCAGCGTCCGCACGATCCGGGCCTGCTCCGCCGGGAACAACTCGTCCCACAGCGGATCGAGCCGATGCAGAGCGTCGCGCACCTCGCCCTCGGTGATGTCTGGCGCTTCCTTCCGTGCCGCGAGCCAGGTGCCGACCACGATCTCGGGCTGCCGGAGTAGTGCGCGCACCTGGCTGATCACGGCCCCCTCGATCTCCGCAGCCGATACGCGCCGCACGATACTGTCGTCGCCGCGGGCGTCGCTCTTCAGCACCCGCTGGGCCACGTAGTACCGGTAAAGCCGGCCGTTCTTCACGCAGTGCGTCGGTGACAGCGCGCGACCGTCCACGCCATAGATCAGGCCTTTCAGCAGCGCCGGCGCGTGCTGCCGGTTCTGCGCGGCGCGGGTCCGCGGGCTGACCTGCAGCATGGCGTGCGAGCGGTCCCACAGCTCGCGCGGCACGATCGCCGCGTGCTCGCCACGATAGACGTTCCCCTTGTGCTCGACCTCGCCCACATAGGTTCGCAGGTGCAGTATCTTGTAGACGTCGCCCTTGTCGAGCGACCGGCCCGACTTCGCCGTGACGCCCTCGGCCTGCAGGCGATGCACGGTCTCGACGCCCGAGCCGGTCTCGATGAACAACTCGAACACGCGCCGGACCCGTGCGGCCTCCGGCTCGTTCACCACGAGCTTGCGATCGGCGACGTCGTAGCCGAGCGGCACCTTGCCCCCCATCCACATGCCGCGCGCCTTCGACGCCGCCACCTTGTCCCGGATGCGCTCGCCGATCACCTCACGCTCGAACTGCGCGAAGCTCAGCAGGATGTTCAGCGTCAGCCGCCCCATGCTGGTCGTCGTGTTGAAGGACTGCGTGACCGAGACGAAGGTGACGCCATGCGCCTCGATCCGCTCCATCAGCTTCACGAAGTCGGTCAGCGATCGCGACAGCCTGTCCAGTTTGTACGCGACAATCACGTCGACCATGCCCTGCTCGATGTCGGCCAGCAGGCGCTTCAGCGCAGGACGCTCCAGCGTGCCGCCGGAAAAGCCGCCGTCGTCGTAGCGGTCGCGCACCAGGACCCACCCTTCGGCGCGCTGGCTGGCGATGTACGCCTCGCAGGCGTCACGCTGGGCGTCGAGGGAGTTGTACGCCTGGTCCAGGCGCTCATCGGTCGAGACGCGAGTGTAGACCGCCGCCCGAAGCTTCTTCACCGACGCCGGCATGGCGGCGTCCGTTAGCTTGCGGCGGCTCATGCCCCGGGCCTCCCCTTCAGCCCGAAGAAGGTCCAGCCGTTCCAGCGCGTGCCCGTGATGTGCCGCGCAATGGCGGAGAGCGAACGGTATGGCCGGCCCTCGTACTCGAAGTCGTCGGCGCGTACCGTCACAACGTGCTGCACGCCATCGTGCTCACGCAGCAGGCGCGTGCCGGGCAACGGCCGGCTGTCGGCGCGGATGCGGCGCAGCACCACGTTGCCGCCGTCGAGCTGTTCCCCGAGCGCCTCAAGCCGCGCCCGCGTCTCGGGCTTCAGCCCGCCATAGGCCAGTTCCTGCACCCTGTAGCTCAACCTGCTGACCAGATAGGCCCGGTTGAAGGGCGGCGGCTCCTTGCCGAACAGCACGCGCCACTGCGCCTTCAGCTCCGCGGCCGTCGCAGTCTGCAGCGCGGCGAGGCGCGGCAGCACGTGGTCCGTCGGAATGGCCGGGACCGTCGGCGTCTCTGATTGCTGTGCCGCTTGCGCGCGGCGGGGGCGTGTCATCGTGACCTCCTCCTCTTGGGGGTCACACACACGCTCTGGTCTTCGGTGAAGTGTAGCGGAACGTCTCCGGACCCCCGAGCCTGTTCGGCGTCTCGCGCCAGGTCCTCCGCCGTGCGGCTCCGCAGCCGCAGCACGCCGGCGGCCAGGATCGTGCACACATCGCGCAAATGCGGCGGGAGGTGAATGAGCGACGCCGTCACGGACGGCCTCCCCGGCACGAAGACAGGCCGGATGAAGACTCGAAGCGAATCGAAGGTGCGTCGTATTGAATGCGCTGGAGGCGATCATGGGCCCTGCCCCGACCGATGGCTTGCTCAAGCTCCACGAAGCCGTCGCGGCTTTCTGCGACCCTGCTCGCGTCGCGATGGTCATTGCGATCGAGGAGCGGCTGAGTGACGCACAGATGGAGAGCTTCCATAAGGTGCGGCTTCGCCCTCGGCCGCCAGACCCACAGCCTGAGCCAGTGCGTCGTCCGAACCTTTCGGACCCTGATTACATAGCGATGAACTACCACTGGAAAATCTTGCTGGATGAATTCCGGTCTTTGATTGCAGATGGAAAGATCGCTATCAGCGGCGTGAAACTCGAGGATGCGACTGGGGAGCGCGTTGTTATCCCGCCGGCCATCGTCCTTGAGTACGTACTTGATTTTCGCCATGATTCCTTTGGAGGGCACATTCAGCCCTACCGCCTGGTTCGTGCTTCTCGGGCACCACCACAGGGGCTCGCCACACCTCGGCCAGCACCGATCGGAGCGGAAAGCGTCCGCGACCTCACCGACGAAGAGATACTTGTCCTGCTGGAGGAGTACGCCCGCCGCGTCGTCGAGGAGGAGGGATCGAAGCTGCAGATGCCCGCGAAGGTCAGCTTCATCCCGATCATCCGCCGGAAGATGGCATACCGGTCCAGGACCGGTGAGATGCAGAGCACCCTCGCGGCAGAGGCCGCGGCTCTCGCTGACTGGATCAAGACGAAGGTGAATGGCCATCAGACCCCGAAGCCCGCGACTATCGAGAACGAACTTCGAGAGGACTACCGTCGTCTGAAGCCATGATCCAAAGCCATGATCCCATGATGCCAATCATGGGATCATGGGCGTGGATCATGGGTTCCGGATGAAGTTCTGCTGTTCCCCGACAAGCTACTTCGGGGTGCTGCCATGGGCGATCCGACGATTGGCGACGAGGACCTTGCGCACGCTCGTGACCCTCGCCGCCTGACGCAGGCCGATCTCGCTGATCGGTGGCAGCTGAGCGGCCGAACGCTGGAGGCGTGGCGACAGCGCGGTGTCGGGCCCCGATGGCTGCGCGTCGGCCGGGCGGTGCGCTATCCGATCGAGGAGGTCGAAGCCTTCGAGGCGGCGTCGCTGCGGGGTGACGCGTAATGCGCTCCGCGGATCCCAGCTCTCCGGCTGTCTCGGCAACTTATCCGGCCAGCCGGATAAACCCGCGCCACCGGGCTACGAAGCCCCAGATCGCCAGCCGCCGCGCGGCTCTCCCCCATCACCCTGGCCACCTCTCCACGGCACGCAGGCTGAGCTGCGAGGACGTCGCCGAACTGCTCGCCGACCGGATGGAGGAACTCGTCCAGGAACTGGCAGGCGAGCCGACCAACCGCGGGCGGGAGGAGTGGCGCTTTCGCCGCAAGGGCAGCCTCGCCGTCTGCGTCGCCGGGCCGAAGTGCGGCTCCTGGTTCGACCACGAGGCCGGTGAAGGCGGTGACGCGCTGGGGCTGGTCGCGCACCTGCATGGCGTCGCTATGGGGGCCGCCTTCCACTGGGCCCTGGACTGGCTGGGCCTACCGGCCGCCTCGATGCCGCGACCGGCGCCGCTGGTGCGGCAACGGCCCGCTCCCGCCCCGCGCACCAATTCCGCGTCAGATACGCTGGATCTGGCACGCGCCCTCTGGCGCGAGGCCCAGCCGGCCGGTGAGGTGGTGACCGCCTATCTCTCCTCCCGCGGTCTGCGCCCTGAGCCTGCCGCCCCGATCCGGTTCCATCCCATGGCGTGGCGCAGTCCCGCCTATGGCCCGCGCGGTCCGGCCATGCTCGCGCTCATGACCAGCGCGGCTACCGCCGAGCCCTGCGGGCTGCACGTCACCTACCTGCGGCCAGACGGCAGCGGGAAGGCGGAGGGCGAGCGCCCGAAGATCATGCTGGGGCGGGCCGGTGTGATCCGCCTCTCGCCGCAGAGCACGGTCGCCGACCGGCTCGGCATCGCCGAGGGGATCGAGACGGGCCTGTCGGTCATGCAGGGGTTCGGGTGGCGCCCTGTCTGGGCCGCGGGCAGCGCGGGCTCGATCCGCTCCTTCCCCGTCCTGCCTGACCTGTCCCTGACGATCTTCGCCGACACGGGCGAGGCGGGTGCCACGGCGGCCGAGGAATGTGCATCGCGGTGGTCGCGGGCCGGTCAGCCTGCGGCGATCTACACGCCGCCGCGGGGCGACTTCAACGATGTGCTGCGCGAGATGCAGGCACAGGAGCAGGCCCACTGCGACGTGACCGGCGGCGCTCCGATCGCCGCGCAGCCGAGACCGACCTATGTGCCGGGCGATCCCGACGAACTCCGAGATGGACTGCTGCGCGGGTTCTACGCGCACCGGCAGGAGAACGCATCCTGATGGACAGCTTCTCCCCCGACGGCGCACTGATGGCCAGCGGCGCGACCTACCGCATGATCTCGCCTTCGAGCCCGGCCGCCGCCGCATCGCCAGGTCGTGCCGGCAGCACGTCGCCAAAGCGGCCGCCGCAGATCCTGCCGCTGCTGCACCCCGTCAGCTGGACGGACCCTGCACCGGCGCGCCGGTGGATCGTGCCGGATTGGGTGCCACGCAAGGTGGTGACGCCACTCTATGGCGATGGTGGCGTCGGCAAGTCGCTGCTTGCCCAACAGCTGCTAACCTGCACGGCGCTCTGCCTCCCCTGGCTCGGATTGGAAACGCATGGCGGGCGCGCGCTGGGTGTGTTCTGCGAGGACGATGTCGACGAGTTGCAGCGTCGCCAGCAGGCCATCAATGCCGAGTTCGGTATCGTGCCGAGCCGTCTTGCTGACCTGCGCCTGCTGTCCCGGCTCGGCGAGGACAATATCCTCATGGACTTCACCAACACTGATGTCGGGGTCCTGACCGGCTTCTTTGACGACCTCGCCGCCACGCTCGCCGAATTCAAGCCCGTGCTGCTGGTGCTGGACACCGCGGCAGACCTGTTCGGCGGCAATGAGAACATCCGCCCGCAGGTGCGGCGGTTTATTGGCTTCTGCCTCGGGGGTCTCGCCCGGGACCATGACTGCGCCGTGGTCCTTCTGGCGCATCCGAGCCAATCCGGCTTGCGCGATGGAAGCGGCACCGGCGGCAGCACCGCATGGAACAACACCGTGCGCTCGCGGCTCTATCTCACGCGCCCGACCGAGGAGGAAGGCGCCGCGTCGCCCGATGCTCGCGTGCTCAGCCGCATGAAGGCGAACTACGCGTCGGCTGACGGCAAGGTCGATATGGTCTGGCGTAACGGGGCTTTCGTCGCGGGAGCCGCAACCGCGACCTTCGACGCCGCGACCTGGCCGGTCATCCATGCCATGTTCGACGAGATCCAGCGTGCCTGGGATGCCGGAAACCCGTGGTCGTCATCGCCGCAGACGAGGGATACCGGCCGCTACTTCCCGACCTGGGCGAGGGCGCAGCACGGCATCGCCGAGCAGCGAATGAAGGCACTGCTCATTGAGTGGATGGCGAATGGCTGCCTGGTGAACGACGAAGCCTGCGCGAAGAAAAAAAAGATGGGGCTTCGCGTTCTTCGGCGGCCCGACCAGTGAGGGCCGGCCGCGCGGCGGAAGTCGGCGGAGGTCGGCGGAGGTCGCTTTGCAAGTCGTTGATATTGCTTGGCGGAAGTCTGGGCGGAGGTTGGCGGAGGTTCGCTTGCAAGCCATTGATATTGCTTGCCGGAGGTTGGCGGAGGTTGGCGGAAGTCAGTCCCCCATACCCCCTGCGTACTTCCGCACCGCTGCGCGGGTGCGGAGTACGCAACGAACGGCGTGGCCGCCACGCTGCCGACGCCGTGCTGGTCGCAGTGGCACGGCATCGAGCCGGCAATGGTCTCGGGCAAAGAGGCCGCAGAATTCTTCGATGATCGCAGTGCAGAGTAGTGCATCGTAGAAACGTCGCGTTGCGCTGAAGAATCGCGATCTGGTATTCTGTGCGCGAGGCTGATGATGACCGACGCGCTCCCGATCGACGCTCCGCTGCTGCCGTATCGCGCAATGCGCGTCGATGAGCTGATCCCGAGCGCGCGGAATGCCCGGACGCATTCGGATGCGCAGGTGGCGCAGATTGCCGCGAGCATCCGGGAGTTCGGGTTCAACAATCCGGTGCTCGTGGATGGCCAGCGTGGCGTGATCGCGGGCCATGGGCGGCTGCTCGCCGCGCGCAAGCTCGGCATGACGCAGGTCCCGGTGATCGAGCTGTCGCATCTCAGCCCGACGCAGCGCCGCGCCTACATGCTCGCCGACAACCGCCTCGCGCTCTCGGCCGGCTGGGACGACGACCTTCTCCGCGTCGAGCTTGGTGATCTTCGCGCCGACGGCTTCGATCTCGAGCTGACGGGCTTCGACGCCGCGGAACTCGACGGCCTGTTCGGCGACGACGGCACAGGCGCGCCCACGGGCGCCACACGGGGCGAGGACGACGCCGCGGACGACCTGCCGCCGCCGCGCCCGCCGGTGGCGCGTGTCGGCGACCTGTGGCGCCTGGGTGGCCATGCCCTGCTGTGCGGCGACAGCACCGACCCCGCCGCTGTGGCGCGGCTCCTGGGCGGGGAGAGGGCGTCCCTGCTGATCACCAGCCCGCCCTATGCGCAGCAGCGCGACTACGCCTCGGGCGGCATCGGTGATTGGGACGCGCTGATGCAGGGCGTGTTCGGCGCGATCGAGGGCCACCTCACCGACGCCGCGCAGCTGCTGGTGAACCTCGGCCTCGTGCACCGCGATGGGGAATGGCAGCCCTACTGGTCGGGCTGGTTGGACTGGATGCGCGGCCGCGGCTGGCGCCGGTTCGGGCTCTACACCTGGGACCAGGGCCCGGGCCTCCCCGGCGACTGGAATGGCCGGCTCGCGCCGTCCTTCGAGCTGGTGTTCCACTTCAACCGCCAGTCCCGCCGCCCCAACAAGATCATCCCCTGCACCTGGGCGGGCCACGTCAACTCCGAGAAGGGCGGGCTGCGCGGCAAGGACGGCACGGTTGGGGAATGGACCCATGCCGGCCAGGGCGTGCAGGAGTTCCGGATCCCCGACAACGTCCTGCGAATTACGAGGCACAAGGCTCGCGGCATCGAGACGGAGCACCCCGCCGTGTTCCCGGTCGCGCTGCCGGCCTTCCTGATGCAGGCGTATGCCGATGCCGGCGCGCTGGTCTACGAGCCTTTCTCCGGCGCGGGCACGACGATCCTGGCGGGTGAACGTACGGGGTGCCGCGTGGCGGCGATGGAACTGGCGCCGGGCTATGTCGATCTCGCCATTGCGCGGTGGCAGGCGCTGCACCCCGACCAGCCGGTAACGCTGGCCGACGGTCGTAGCCATGCCGAGGTCGCGGCGGAGCGCGGGGAGCTGGCTGATGCAGCCTGACCTCCAGATCACCCGCGTGCCGGTCGCCGATCTCGTGCCCTACGCCCGGAACGCGCGGACGCACTCCGACAGCCAGGTGGCGCAGATTGCGGCCAGCATTCGCGAATTCGGCTGGACGAACCCGATCCTCGTCGATGGGGACCGCGGCATCATCGCGGGTCACGGGCGCCTGCTAGCGGCCCGCAAGCTCGGTATGAGCGACGTACCGGTGATCGAACTCGCACACCTGACGCCGGCGCAGCGCCGCGCATACACGCTCGCCGACAACCGCCTCGCACTCTCGGCCGGTTGGGACGAGGAGCTGCTCGGCCTGGAAATCGCCGAGCTTCGTGATCTCGGCTTCGACCTCAGCCTGACCGGCTTCGACGACGTCGAGATCGGCAGGCTGCTGAGCGATGCCAGCGAGGGCCTGACCGATCCGGACGATGCGCCGGAGGCGCCCGAGACGCCCATCACCCGTTTGGGCGATGTCTGGCTGCTCGGTCGGCATCGCTTGGTGTGCGGCGACAGCACCGATGCGGCGACGGTGGAGGCCGCGCTGAACGGCGTGCGCCCCCACCTGATGACGACAGATCCACCCTACGGCGTGAACTACGACCCGGCCTGGCGCATCCGCGCTGCGCTCGGCCTGACGGAACGCACCGGCAAGGTGCTGAACGATCACCGTGCTGACTGGCGCGAGGCCTGGGCGCTATTCCCCGGTGACGTCGCCTATGTCTGGCACGGCGCGCTGCACGCCACGACGGTGGCCGAGAGCCTGATCGCCACTGGCTTCGATATTCGTGCGCAGATCATCTGGGCCAAGGAGCGGCTCGTGTTGGGCCGCGGCGATTATCACTGGCAACACGAACCCTGCCTCTACGCCGTGCGCAGCGGCAGCAAGGGCCATTGGTGCGGCGATCGCAAGCAGACGACGCTGTGGTCCATCGCCTCCCGAGACCAGGATGCTGACACCGTCCACAGCACACAGAAGCCGGTGGAATGCATGCGCCGGCCGATCGAGAACAACAGCTGCCCGGGCCAGGCGGTGTACGAGCCGTTCTGCGGCTCGGGCACCACCATCATCGCGGCAGAGATGTCGGGGCGGTCCTGCCACGCGATCGAGTTGTCGCCGGCCTATGTCGATGTGGCGGTGCTGCGCTGGCAGGCTTTCGCCGGCGAGCGCGCGGTGCTGGAGGCAACAGGCGAGGACTTCGCCACGACGTCATCCAATCGCCAGGAGCACGCGGCATGACGAAGCTCATCGCTGCTCCTCCTCGGCTCGCTGCTCCTGCTGCGCGGCTCGCCAGCACAGCCACCTCTGGCAGCGGCTTCGCCACCACCGATGGTCGCAGCGCCGCAGCACGCGGCTACGACGGTGCGTGGCGTGCCCTGCGTCGCGAGGTGCTCGACGCCACGCCGATCTGCGTGCTCTGCCACCAGCGCCGCGCCACCGAGGTCGATCACATCGTGCCCTTCCGCGGCGTGCACGATCCGCTCCGCCTCGCGCGCGGCAACCTCCGCAGCGTGTGCAGACCGTGTCATCGCAGCCGCACCGCGCGCCAGAGCCACGGCGTGGCGTAGCCCGGCGGGGGGGGGGGAGGCGATCTCGGGGCGTCTCGCATGGCGGGACGGCATCCCCTCGCACGCAGGGATTTTTTCGCCTCTACAAAACGCAAGGACCGCCTCATGGCTCCGCCCCGCTCGCGCGGCCGACCGCCGCACCAGCCGACCGAGCAGGCCCGAAAGACCGTCGAGGCCATGGCGGGCTTCGGCATCCCGCAGACCGACATCGCCCGCATCATCGGCGTCTCGCCCGAGACGCTGCGGCTCCACTACGGCGAGGAACTGGATACCGGCGGCATCCGCGCCAACGCCGCCATCGCGAAGAACCTCTTTCGGATCGCCCAGGGCACCGGCCGCGAGGCGGTGACCGCCTGCATCTTCTGGCTCAAGGCTCGTGCCGGCTGGCGCGAGGCGCAATCAGGGTCCGCGGACGAGCCGGGCAAGAAGGCCCAGGCGGAACTGATGGCCCGCGACGCGCCCCAGGGCACGCCTTGGGCCGAGCTCCTGAACTGAGCCTGGACCTGCCCCATGTGGGACCTCTCCCGCAGGGACTGGCAGGAGCGCATCCGTAGCGGCGCCTCGCTGATGCCCGACCTGCCGATGCTGCACCAGGCCAACGCCGCCCGTGCCGTCGGGATCTTCGACAGGCTCCGCCTGCCCGACGTGCCCGGCCGCCCCGCCATGGCCGAGGCAGCCGGTCCCTGGATGCGCGAGATCGTGGCCGCGCTGTTCGGATCGTGGGACGGCACCGAGCGCCACATCCGCGAGGCCTTCGTCCTCGTCCCCAAGAAGAACTCCAAGACCACCGGCGGCGCCGCCATCATGGTCACCGCGCTACTGGTCAACCGCCGCCCGCGGGCGGAGTTCCTGATCGTCGCGCCGACCCAGGAAGTCGCTGATCTCGCCTTTCGCCAGGCCGTGGGGATGATCGAATCCGACCCCGTGCTGGCCGCCCTGTTCCATGTCCAGGAGCACCTCAAGAAGATCACCTACCGGTCCACCAGGGCCTTCCTGAAGGTGAAGTCCTTCGACCCGAAGATCGTCACCGGCACGAAGCCGGCCGGGGTGCTGCTCGACGAACTGCATGTCATCGCCGAGGCGCACGACGCCGACCGGGTGATCGGCCAGCTCCGCGGCGGGCTGGTGTCGCAGCCCGAGGGGTTCCTGATCACCATCACGACGCAGTCCGAGCGGGCGCCGTCCGGCGTGTTCCTCTCCGAACTGCGCAAGGCCAGGGCGGTGCGGGACGGCACGCTGGCCGCACCGATCCTGCCGATCCTCTACGAGTTCCCGCCCGGCGTGGCGTGGGAGGACCCGGCGAACTGGCCGATGGTCACCCCCAACCAGGGGCGCTCCGTCAGCATCGACCGGCTGATCCCGGACCATGACGCGGCGAGAGCGGCGGGCGACGCGGAGCTTCGGCGCTGGGCGTCGCAGCACCTCAACGTGGAGATCGGGGTGGCGCTGCTCGCCGATGCCTGGGCCGGCGCGGATTACTGGGAGGGCCAGGCCGAGCCCGGCATCACGTTGGAGACGCTGATCGCCCGCAGCGAGGTGGTGACGATCGGCGTGGACGGCGGCGGGCTGGACGACCTGCTGGGCCTGGCGGTGCTGGGCCGCGAGAAGGGCACGGGCCGCTGGCTGGCCTGGTGCCGGGCCTGGGCGCATCCCGTGGTGCTGCGGCGCCGGCAGGGCGAGGCGGCCCGGCTGCGCGACTTCGCGGTGGATGGCGACCTCTCCATCGTCGAGCAGATCGGCGACGACATGGCGGAACTGGTGGCCCTCGTGGCGCAGCTCCGGGATGCGCGGCTCCTGCCCAGGAAGCACGGCATCGGCATCGACCCAGGCAACAGCCACGCGGTGGTGGACGCCCTGACAGCGGCCGAGTTCGAGCAGGAGCAGATGGCGGCGGTGTCGCAAGGCTGGCGCCTCGGTGGCGCGATCAAGCTGACCGAGCGGCGGCTGGCCGAAGGGACGCTCTGGCACGCCGGCCAGCCGCTGATGGCCTGGTGCGTCGGCAACGCGAAGGTCGAGCCCAAGGGCAACGCGCTGCTGATCACGAAGCAGGCGAGCGGCACGGCGAAGATCGATCCGCTCATGGCGCTGTTCAACGCGGCGGAACTGATGGCCCGCGCGCGGGAGCCGGAGCCGCGCTCGTTCTACGACGACCCCGACTCCATGCGGATCGCCTTCGGCGGATCAGTGGACGCGGAGGACGACGACGATCACCGGCGCTGGCGGAGGGTGTGGTGAAGGCCGCGTGGCGCCAGCGCCATGCCGACGTGGTGAGGATCATCGCGCCACTGCTCCGAGCCGCCGGGATCCTGGTCGCGCTCCTCGTGCTGCTCACGCTGGCCGGTCTGACCAACATGATGACGCCAGGGACCATGGCGATCCCCGGCGTGTTCGCGAGTGCAAGCGGCAGGTGAGCGTCAGCCAAGCGCGTCGGCCATCGAGACGCGAGTTCCCGTCTGGTGGCGGACGACCACGATCTCGCTTGACGACGATCCGGTGTCCGCTACGGTATGCAGCACTGTATGCGGAGACGTCAGTTGCGTTTAGCCGTCCTGCCTGGTGACGATATCGGGCCCGAAATCACCGAGGCCGCCCTCCGCGTCCTGCGCGCCGCCGACGCCCGCTTCGCGCTCGACCTGAGCTTCGATGTGCATGAGGTCGGCATGGCCGCGCATCGGCGCCTGGGCACGACCCTGCCGGCCGACGCCTTCGAGGCAGCGCGCAGCGCGGACGGTATCCTGCTGGGCCCCGGTGGCATGACGGAGTATCCGCCGCTCGCCGAAGGCGGCGTGAACATCCCCGGCACCATCCGCAAGCGCCTCGACCTTTTCGCCAATATCCGGCCGGCGCGGTCGCGCCCCGGCGTGCCGAAGGCGATCCCCGGCCTCGACTGCGTGATCGTCCGCGAGAACACCGAAGGCTTCTATGCGGACCGCTCGCTGTTCCAGGGCATCGGCGAGTTCATGCCGACCGCCGACACCGCGATGTCCGTGCGCCTGATCACCGCCCGCGCGTCGCGCCGCATCGCGGAGGTCGCCTTCCGCGTCGCTGCCGATCGGCGAAAGCATGTGACAATGGTCGGAAAGCGTCATGTCCTGCAGGTCACCGATGGCCTCTTCATGCGGGAGGTGCGCGCGGTCGCGGAGCAGCACCCCGAGATCGCGCTGCGCGAGATCGACATCGATGCAATGGCCGCCGACATCTACACGCGGCCCGAGCAGTTCGACGTGATCCTCACCACGAACATGTTCGGTGATATCCTGTCGAATCTGGTGAACGCGCTCGCAGGCGGGCTCGGCATGGCCTCGGCCCTGAATGTCGGGGAGCGGCACGCCGCGGCGAATGCGGGGCATGGCTCGGCACCGGACATCGCGGGGCGCGGCATCGCCAATCCCTCCGGCATCATTCTCTCCGCCGCCATGCTGCTGCGGCATCTCGGCCTGGCCGGAGGCAGCAACAGCTACGCTTCGGCCGCCGACGCGATCGAGCAGGCGCTGGACCGTGCCATGACCGCCGCGGAGACTCGGACGCGGGATCTCGGCGGCAGCGCCGGCACCGACGCCTTCGCGAACGCCATCTGTCGCTTTGTGACGGACCATGCCTGACGGCGCCGCCCTTCCCGCCGCGCGCACGGCCTATGCCGCGCTGCGGGAGCGCATCCTCAGCAACCACTATGCGCCGGGCCAGTCCGTTTCCATCGCGGAGGTGACGACGGCACTCGGCATGAGCCGCACCCCGCTGCGCGACGCGCTGATCCGCCTGGAGGAGGAGCGGCTGATCGAGCTGGTGCCGCGCCAGGGTTTTCGCGTGCTGCCTGTGCATCCCAGGATCATGCGCGAGGCCTATGAGGTGCTCGCGGGCCTCGAAGTCGCCGCCATTGAGCTGCTGATGATGCGCGGCCCCGATGCCGCGGAGCGCGTGGCGCTGGCCGAGGTCGCGGAGGCGCTCGGCCGCGCGGTGGAGACCGGCGACCTCGAAGCCTGGGCGGGCGCGGATGCGCGCTTCCACGACCTGATCCTGGGCGCGGCGCGCAACGACCGGCTGCTTGCCATCGCCGGCGGCCTGCTGGAGCAGACGCGGCGGGCGCGGGCCGTGACGCTCCGGCTGCGGCCCCTGCCGCAAGCCTCGACACGCGCCCACCAGGCGCTCGTCGCGGCGATCCTCGCCGGCGACGCCGCCCAGGCGCGGGACATCCATCTCCGGCAGCGGCTACGCAGCGCGCGGGAGCTTACCGACATCCTGGAGACGCTGAACATCCGCGCGCTCTGAACCACGAAAACGGGAGGACACCATGACGTTCAGGAACTCGATGGTCCGCCGGCGGGGGCTGCTCGCGTCCGGTACGATGCTCGCTTTCCCGGCCCTCGCGCAGGATGCCTGGCCATCGCGGTCGCTGCGCGTGATCGTGCCCTATCCGCCCGGCGGCGGCTCGGACACGGTGGCGCGGCTAATCTATCCGCGCGTCTCGGCCCGGCTCGGGCAGACCATCGTGATCGACAACCGCGGCGGTGCGACCGGCTCCATCGGGGAGGCCGTCGTCGCGCGCAGCGATCCCGATGGCTACACGCTGATGCACGATGCCGCGGCGATCACCGTGAATCCGTCCCTGATCCCCGGCCTGCCCTTCGACGTGCTGCGGGACTTCCAGCCGGTGACGCAGGCGGTGACCTTCCCCAACCTGCTGCTGGCGCATCCATCCGTTTCCGCCCGGACGGTCGCGGATGTGATCGCCATGGCGAAGTCGACCCCGCGCGGGCTGGACTGGGCCTCCTCCGGCCCCGGTTCGCACCAGCACCTCTCGCTCGTTTTCTTCGCACGCGCCGCGGGGATCACGGTGAACCATGTGCCCTATCGCGGCGGCGGCCCGGCCGTGCAGGACGTCATCGCCGGCAACATTCCCTTCGTCTTCGGCAGCGCCAGCGGCACCACCGTGCATGTCCGCTCCGGCGTCGTGCGTGCCATCGCGCATACAGGGCCTGGTCGACTCGCGGCGCTGCCGGACGTGCCGCCCATCGCAGACACACTGCCCGGCTTCGAGGCGATGGACTGGCAAGGCGTTTTCGTCCGTCGCGGCACGCCGATGCCCATCGTCGAGCGCCTGGCCGACGCGATCGGCGCCGTGCTGCGCGAGCCCGAGATCGTGGAGCGCCTGACCGGCCTCGGCGCGCCGCCCGCGCCGATGCGACCGGAGGCGTTCGAGCAGATCGTCCGCGCCGACCTAGAGAAATGGAGCCGCATCATCCGAGAGGCCGGCATTCGGCTTGAATGATGGCAGGATCACGGCGTTTGGAGACAGCATAGCGATGGACCAGACGCAGCGCCTTGCCGTGGTCGGGACCTTCACCACCGCGCAGCGCCGCGCCAGCGGCAAGGGGCTGCACGTCTTCGCGGAGGAGAGTGGTGCCTGGCGCGAGACCTGCCGGCTGGAGGGGCTCGAGAACCCGTCCTACCTTCTCGCCGCGCCGGGCGGGCGGGTATTCCACTGCGTCCATGCGGACCGCGCCTATGCCAGCAGCTACGCTCTCGATGGCGAAGCCTCGGCGCTGCGCGAGATCGCGCGGGCCGACACGGGCGGGATCAACGGCGTGCATCTTGCGCTCGACCCGAGCGGACGGTTCCTGGTGGTTGCGAACTACGCCTCCGGCAGCGTCGCGGTGCTACCGGTGCGTGCGGATGGCGGGCTTGGCGATTGCGTGCAGGTCGTGGCCCTGCCGGGGCCGCCCGGTCCGCACCGGGAGGAGCAGACCATGTCCCACCCGCACCAGATCCTGTTCGACCCGGCCGGCCGCTTCGTGCTGGTGCCGGACAAGGGTCTGGACCGAGTGTTCGTTCTCGCCTTCGACGCGCTCCGCGGCAGGCTCGCCCTGGACGAGAGGCGGACGCTGATCCTGCGTCCCGGATCGGGGCCACGGCACGCCGCCTTCCATCCGAACGGCAGCCTGGTCTGGGTACTGAACGAGCTGGCCTCCACCATCGTCGCCTGCCGCTGGAACGCCACGAATGGGACGCTGGTGCCGCATCAGTGGCTCCCCACGCTGCCGCCCGATTTCTTTTCGCCGAGCAAGGCCGCGGCGATCGTGGTCACCCCCGACGGTGATCGTGTCTTTGTCTCGAACCGCGGGCATGACAGCATCGCTTGCTTCGGCGTGGATCCCGATACTGGTCGGCTGGCAACGCTGGGCTGGGTGCCGACGCAGGGCGCCTGCCCGCGCTTCATGTTGATCGATCCATCGCAGCCTGCGCTGCTCGTCGCGAACGAGCAGGACAACAGTATCCTGCGCTTCGGACTGGGGAGGCAGGGCGGGCTGGTCGAGCCGGGAGAGCATCTGGCAACAATTGCCAGCCCCGCGACGATTGCCTTCGGCGCTGCGAGGCCCGACAACTGAGCGGCGCTCAGACAGCGTCATTGGAGCAGCTTGTACTTTCGCAGCCCGAACTGGATGGCGACAAGGTCGCGCACGCTGGCCTGCCGCGCATCCAGGCCGAGGCCGCTATGCCCCTGCTCCGCGGTCGAGACCCGGTAGAGCCCGACCGCGTAGCGCGGGGTGC
>VFQR01000921.1_pt1 | contig 28033 bp, 29 predicted proteins | sample 3512321 | NCBI WGS metagenome assembly VFQR01 (sample SAMN10412374, study PRJNA504923) | tailings metagenome | isolation source: Relicate 3 Philex TSF1 revegetated site | place: Philippines: Tuba, Benguet | collected 2017-08-29 | reverse complement strand
GTCCCAGTACTTCCAGACGTCCGATCCCGAGCCGAGCACCTGCCCCTTCCAGTTGCCGCGCAGCATCGGTCCGGCCGGCACGTAGATCATCGGCAGGCCGGCGGAGGTCGCGCCCATCAGCAGGGCCGGGGTCGTCTTGTCGCAGCCGCCCATCAGCACCGCGCCGTCGACCGAATGCGACCGGATGAGTTCCTCGGCCTCCATGGCGAGGAGATTGCGGTAGAGCATGGTCGTCGGCTTGACGTTGCTCTCCGACAGCGACAGGGCGGGAAGCTCGATGGGAAAGCCGCCAGCCTGCAGGATGCCCCGCTTCACGTCCTCGACGCGGTCCTTGAAATGGGCGTGGCACGGCTGGGCGTCCGACCAGGTGTTGAGGATGGCGATCATCGGCTTGCCGACCCAGTCCTCGGCGGCGTAGCCCATCTGCATCCAGCGCGAGCGATGCCCCATGGACCGCATGTCGTCGGGTGCGAACCAGCGGGCGCTGCGGAGGTCCGAGGGGGATTTGCGGCGGGTCATGGGCGTCTCGTCTCGGGCGTTTCGATGGGCTGCGCCGGCTCTTTTCGGCCGGGCGACCATCCAAGGCCGCGAGGCGCCCGTTGGCAAGCCTAAGCCTCGACAGAAGCGTCTGTTTCCTCCGCAATGCGGGGTGGCTCCGCGAAAAAATCGATGCTGCGGCGCAGCGATTTCAATCGTTTCGCATGGCGCACCGCCGGCGCAGCCGCCACGGCGACCCAGGCCCGGGGTGCCTCGACGGCTCGCCGTTCGCCCGCGAAGTGGGACTGATCCTCACCGCCTTGACGGCTGCGGCGCTTGCCAACGGCTGCCCCCGCGTTAGTCTGCCGCCGCCCGCGGCCGGCGGAACAGGTTCTCCGGCACCGGGGGGGATCACATCCATGCGCCGCCTTGCCATCGCCGCCGCTCTCGCCCTGTCCACGCTCGCCGCGACGGACGCCCACGCCATCCGGATCCTCGGCCACGGCACCGACCAGTGCTCGGTCTGGCTGCGCGTTCGCACCACGCCGCAGGCTGCCGAATATCGCGAGTGGATGCTCGGCTATCTGTCGGCTTCGGCCTTCCACAAGAACCGCGATATCCTGCGCAACATGACCTACGATCAGGTGCTGACGCGCGTCACCGGCGAATGCCAGCGCACACCGAACAAGCGGATCGACGACGTGCTCGACGGCTTCCTGCGCTGAACGGCCGGGCAGCGGACCGACTAGGAACGCAGGCCGTCGCGGGATCCCGGCGGAAATTCCGGACGGACGTTCTCGTGAGCCGAGCCGCGGGGGCGCGGGAAACCTATCGAAACGCAATTGCGGGTCGACCTTAGCGATTCCGAAAGGCAACTCTGCAAGGATCGATGGGCAAATTGTTGTGCCGATCTGATTTCTTGCCATGCGTTTCATCGATATCATCAGCCGAAATGCGGGGCGTTTGCAGCGAGACACTCGCGGCGGCGTGGCGCTCATCTTCGCCATTTGCCTCGTGCCTCTGATCGGAATCGTGGGTATGGCGGTCGACTACGCCCAGGCCTCGCGGCTGCAGGCCAGGCTCCAGTCGGCACTTGATGCGGCTGCCGTCGCCGCCTCGTCGCGCGCCTCCGGCAAGACAGCGGACCAGATCCGGGCGGATGCCCTGGCCTTTTTCGCCGCCCAGTTCAACGAGCCGAAGATCGGCACTCCCCCCGTCACCGCGGTGGTGACGAATTCGACGCTCGCCCTGCGCTCGACTTTCGATATGCCGGCCTCGTTCCTGCCTGTCATCGGCATCAACACGGTGTCGGTGTCTGCCGCCGCCCAGACGGCCTGGGGCATCACCCGCCTGCGCGTCGCCCTGGCACTCGACAACACCGGATCCATGGCGAGCTCCGGGAAAATGTCGGCACTGAAGACGGCGACGCTGAACCTCATCGAGCAACTGCGCGGCAATGCCCGCAATGACGGCGACGTTCTTGTTTCCATCGTGCCATTCGCCAAGGTGGTCAATGTGGGAACGGCCTATCGCGACGCCAACTGGATCGAATGGAGCGGCGCCACGGTCTGCAACTGGCGCGGGGTCTGCTCGGTCTCCTGGGACGGGGCCATCCAGGATCGGGACCAGAACTTCGATATTTCCAACGCAACACCGACCGGAGCCTCCAGCCGCTTTCCGGCGCTCGCCACGGCCTCGACCGGCGGCACGCCGACGGAAATCCAGCCACTGACCTACAACTGGGGCCAGCTCAGATCGACGATCGCCCGCATGTCTCCGGCCGGGAACACCAACCAGGGGATCGGCCTTGCCTGGGCCTGGCAAACCCTGACAGAAGGGCTGCCGATGAATGCCCCGGCCCTGGACCCGGCGTACACCTACAAAAAGGTCATCATTCTGCTCTCGGATGGCGTCAACACCGAAAGCCGCTTCTACAACCGCGCAAGCCAGATCGACGCCCGCCAGCGCCTGATGTGCGACGCCATCAAGGCCGCCGGAATCACCATCTATACGATCCAGGTGAACACCGGCGGTGATCCCACGTCCTCTGTGCTCCAGTACTGCGCCAGCACGGCGGACAAGTTCACGATGATGACCAACCCGGCGCAGCTCGATTCCACCATGCAGGACATCGGCGGCCAGCTCACGCGCCTGCGCCTGACCAACTGACCTTCACGGGCCCGGCTGCCGCGCGAATGGCCTTTCGCGCGACTTTGCCTTCGACTACATACGGCCCATGTGGCTGAACCAGCGAACCGTCGACGCAATCCGCCTGATGGCCGAGCTCTCGGCGCGGTGGCCCAACGCGGTCAAGGCGGCTGAACTGGCCGTGATCACCGGCATCACTTTCCTCAACGTGCAGAAAACCGCGCACGCCCTGTCGCGGGCCGGTCTGCTCGAGGCCGAGCGCGGCCGTTACGGGGGCCTGAGGCTGGTGCGCGCCGCCGACGAGATGAAGGTCGCCGAGATTGTCAGGGCCTTCGAGCCGGCCGATTGCCCGGTCAATTTCCTTGCGGCCGACCAGTCGCGCGATCCGGTCTCGAACCTCATCTTCCGGGCGCATCGCGGCTTCTTCCAGCCGCTGGAGGAAACGACCCTCGCCGACATCGAGCCCCGCGCCGTGGCGCGCAAGGCGGGTCAGGCGGCCCCGAACTCTCCACGCGCAACCGCGTAGTTCTGCGGCAGGACCACCGGCAGCCCGCCCGGTGCAGGCGCCTCGCGGCAGAGGTCCACCCCGAAGACGTCGCGCACCATGGTGCGGGTGATCACGGCCCCCGCCGGGCCGAGTGCATGCAGGCGCCCGCGGTTCATCACCGCCACATGGTCGGCGAAGGTCGCGGCAAGGTTGAGGTCATGGAGCACGGCGATGATGCCGACGCCCTCACGGGCAAGGCCCGCCGCGCTCTCCATCAGCGCGATCTGGTGCGACAGGTCGAGATTGGCCACCGGCTCGTCGAGGAACAGCACCTGACGATCGGTGCTCCGCCGCCCGGCCCGCAACTGCGCGAAGGTGCGCGCGAACTGGACCCGCTGCTGCTCGCCGCCCGACAGGCTCTGGTAGCTCCTTGCGACGAGATGGGCGATGTCGGCCGCGGCCAGCGCCTCGGCGATGGTGCGCTCCCGTTCGCCACGCGTGAGGGCACGGCCGACGCTGTCGATGCCGATGCTGACGACCTCCGCGACGGAGAAGGGGAAGGCGAGGCGGCTTGCCTGCGCCATCACCGCGCGCTGTGAGGCGAGCCTCCAGGCGGGTATCGCCGGCAGCGGCTCGCCGTCGAACCGGATGGTGCCCGAGCCGGCAGGCAATTCTCCCGTCAGCAGTTTCATCAGCGTGGTCTTGCCGGCGCCGTTCGGCCCGACGATCACCAGAAGTTCGCCGGCGCCGATCGACAGCGAGACGTCGTCCACCGGCTTGTGCCGCCCATAGACGACACCGACCCGCTCGGCTTCGAGGAGCATGCTCATGCGTCGAGGGTCCTGTCGCGGCGCAGCAGTAGCCAGAGGAAGAACGGCGCGCCGATGGCGGCGGTCAGGATGCCGATGGGCAGTTCCGCCGGAGCCACCAGGGTGCGGGCGAGGAGATCGGCGCCGGTCAATAGGATGGCGCCGAGCAGGGCGGAGAACGGCAGCAGCGTGCGATGGTCGGGGCCGAACATGAGACGCAGCAGGTGCGGCACGACGATGCCGACGAAGCCGATCACGCCCGCGGCTGCGACACCAGCGCCGACCGCCACCGCGACCATCACGATGGCCGCACGCTTCAGCATCTGCACCGGGATGCCGAGATGGAAGGCTTCGGCCTCGCCGAGCAGCAGCGCATTCAGCCCGCGGGCGAGGAAGGGCACCGCCAGCAGGACCGGCAGGATCAGTGGCGTCACCGTCCAGACCTTCGTCCAGCTGGCGCCCGAGAGGGAGCCGAGCGACCAGAAGGTCAGGTCCCTGAGCTGGCGATCGTCGCTGATGAAGGCCAGCAGTCCGGTGAGGGCTCCCGCGAAGGCGCCAAGCGCCACGCCCGCCAGCAGCATCACGGCCACGGAGGTGCGTCCGTGGCGGGTGGCGATGGCGTAGAGGATGAACGTCGAGGCGAGGCCGCCGAAAAAGGCGCCGAAGGGCAGCAGCACGAAGGGCAACTGCGCCGAGACCGTGCCGAAGATGCGGTCGCCGAGGACGATGGTGAACCCGGCCGCCAGCGCCGCGCCGGACGAGACGCCGACGAGGCCCGGATCGGCGAGAGGGTTGCGGAAGAGGCCCTGCATGAGGGCCCCCGACACGGCAAGGGCGGCGCCGATGAGGACCCCAAGCACCAGGCGGGGAACCCGGATGGACAGGATGATCAGTGCGTCGCGGCTCGTCATCGCCTCCCGGTCTCCGGTGATCCAGCCGATGATGACGTCAACCACCCGCATAGGCGAAATCTTCACGGCGCCGCTGCCGAGCGAGGCGATCGCCAGCAGCAGCAGCAAGGCGACGAAGAGGCCGGCGCCAAGGGCAAGCCGCCGCCGCCGCGAGGCGAACAGGCCCGCGACGGCCGAGACGTCGGCGACGAGGGTCACGGCCGGGCGCTCTGCACGGGGAGGGCGCTGCCGTAGACGGCCTTCATCAGGTCACGGGCGGCATCCGCGGTGCGCGGGCCGAAACCCAGCAGGTACAGCGCGTCCATGGCGACAAGCGCCCGCGTCCGTGCGGCCGGTGTCGCCGACAGCGCCGGCTGGGCGAAGACCTGGTCCGGCGAGGCCGCGTGAGTGTTGTGGCTCATCATCAGCACCACGTCGGGCGCCGCGGCGATGAGGCCCTCGTCGGTGAGCGGCTTGTAGCCCTCGACGGCGCTTGCGGCATTCACCGCACCGGCAAGCTGGATGATCGAATCGGCGCTGCTCTTCGCTCCCCCCACCATCACCCGGCCGTTCTGCAGCGACAGGATGAAGAGCACCCGCTTCGGAGTCGCGATGGCTTCACGTTGCCGCTTCAGGACGGCAAAATCCTCGACGACGCGCGCCGCCAGGCTCTCCGCCTTCGCGGAAGCCCCTGCGAAGGCGCCGATGGTGCGGATGCGGGCGACCACGCCAGCCTCGGACGTATCCTCGGAGACGCGCTCCACCCGCACGCCAGCCTCGGCGATCAGCTTGATGGTGTCGGGCGGGCCGGCCCCTTCGACCGCCAGCAAATCCGTCGGCTTCAGCGACAGGATGCCCTCGGCGGAGAGTGCGCGGACATAGCCGACATTGGCCTTGTCCCGCATGGCGGCTGCGGGGTGCAGGCTGGTGGTGTCGACACCGACCAGAAGGTCCTGCTGGTCGAGCGCATAGAGGATCTCGGTGATGACGCCGCCTGCCGCCACGATGCGGCGGCCGGAGCCCTGGGCACGGACCGCCGATGCCAGAGGCCCGGCTGCGCCTGCGGCCAGGAGGAATCGGCGCGAGAGAAGGGGAAAGGTCATTTGGTCAGGATCAGCTTGTCGTTGGCGGTGACGCGCAGGCGGTAGCGCTCGCCCTTGTGGACGATCACGGCCTCGCGGCCCGTGCCGATGATCGACCCGACCTCCACGGTGGGGATCGCGCCGGGCGGTTCGACTCCCGAGCCATCCGGTCGGTCACCGGCGGGAAGTGCGGGGGAAGGGGTGATCATGGCAATTGCCTAGTTTGGAACGATAACAATCAGGCGGAACTATCTGGAAACATTCAAATCTGCTTCTCTCGCTCTTATTGTTGACATTGATAGTCAGGTTAATTAGGCATCGTCAACAGCACCGCGATCGGGAACCCGGCCGGTGGGACATGCCAGCCAGCCGGACGCCTCAGCCGCGTCGAAGCCAGCCAGCCCAACGAATAATTCCATTCAGGCTCGCGGTTTCGATCATGCACATCCGTCACGGACGTCAGGCGCTCTTGGCGTCGGTTTCCCTCCTGGCCTTTGCGGCCAGCCCAGCTTTCGCCCAGTCGGAAGCCCGCCCGGCCGATGGGCGCACCCCTACCGCCCAGGACGAGATCACGGTGTCCGCCGAGCGCACGCCCTCGACGGTGTTCAATTCGCCGGGAACGGTCACGGTGATCAATGACCGCCAGATCGACCAGCAGCTTGTGCAGGGGCCGCGCGACATCGTGCGGAACGAGCCGGGCCTCGCCGTCTCGAACTCTCCGACGCGGGTCGGCGCCGGCAGCTTCTTCATCCGCGGCATCGGCGACAACCGCGTGCGGCTCGAGGTCGACGGCTTCCGCGTGCCCGACTACCCCGGATCGAATGTCGGTCCCGGCCTCTACACGCGCGACGTCATCGACTACGACAGCCTGAAGGCCGTGGAGGTCATCCGCGGCCCGGCTTCGGCGCTCTACGGGTCGGACGCCATCGGCGGCGTCGTGACCTTCGTGACCAAGGACCCGGGCGACTATCTGCGCGAGGTCGGGCGCGACTGGTATGCCGGCACGAAGCTGTCCTTCGACAGCGTCAACCGGTCCTTCGCCCACACCTACACAGGCGCCGCCCGCCGTGGGCCCTTCGAGTTCCTGCTCCAGTACACCCGTCGCGACGGCAGCGAGACGCAGATCAACTCGGCCACCCGCCGGGCCAATCCGCAGTACTTCCAGTCAAACAACATTCTCGCCAAGCTGATCTACGAGACGCCCGATTCAGGTCGCTGGCGCCTCACCGGCGAGGCGACCTGGCGCGGCTTCGCGACCGACATCGTCTCGGCGCGCACATCGACGATCACCGAACAGATCGCCCACGACACCAACAAGCGTTTCCGCCTCAGCCTCGACTGGACGCAGCAGCTGTCCTGGGCCATCGCCGACGAGGTGAAGCTTGCGGCCTATGCCACCGACTTCGATCGTCAGGAACATCTCGACGAGTATCGCCGCTCGGGCGTCGTCGCCCCGGCGCCGGCCAACCGCCTGCGGGTCTCCGATTTCGACTTCCGCCAGCAGATCTTCGGCGCCAATGCGCAGTTTGCGCTCCAGCGCCAGTGGGGCGCGTGGGATCACCGGATCATCTATGGCGCGACGGTCGACTTCACCATGACGTCGCGGCCGCGGTCTCGCTACGAGGTCACCTGGCCGGGTGGCACGCCCGTCGCCCTGCCGCCGGGCGAGACCTTCCCGAACAAGAATTTCCCCGACACCCACACGACCCAGGCGGCGTTCTACATCCAGGACACGATGCAGTGGGGGGCGCTGCGGATCATTCCGGCGGTTCGCTTCGACTACTACCACCTGACGCCGAAGCCCGATGCCGCCTTCTACAACTCGAACCCCGGCTTCGCGATCGGCAATGTCTCGGCCTTCGCGGTGTCGCCGAAGCTCGGTGCCACCTATGACCTGAACGACAGCTTCCGCGTCTTCGGCCAGTTCGCCCGCGGTTTCCGCGCGCCACCCTACGACAACGCCAACTTCGCCTTCTCGAACGCGTTGCAGGGCTACGAGATCCTGCCGAACTTCGGCCTGAGGCCGGAAACGGTGAACAGCTTCGAGGCAGGCCTGCGCGGCCGCTTTTCCGACGGCTCGTCGTTCCAGGTCTCCGGTTTCTACAATCTCTACAAGGACTTCATCAACACGGTGACGGTCTGCGCGCCGCCCACCTGTCCGCTGATCCAGTTCCAGTACCAGAACGTCTCGTCGGTCCGCATCTGGGGCTTCGAGGCGCGTGGCGAATACCGCATCAACCCGGAATGGTCGCTGCACGGCGCCGTCGCCTATGCCAACGGCACCGACCAGACGACCGGGGCGCCGATCGACAGCGTCGATCCGCTCACCGGCGTCGCCAGCCTGCGCTACACCAGCCCGCAGAACTGGCAGGTGGAGGCCCGCATGAAGGCCGCCCTCGCCAAGACGCGCGTCAGCGCCGCCACCATCTACCAGCCCGGCGCCTATGCGACCTTCGACCTCCTCGGGTCCTACGAGATCAACAAGCATCTGACGCTCAGGGCCGGTGTCTTCAACATCTTCAACGCCCGCTACTTCAACGCCATCGACGTGGCCGGACTGACCTCCACCAACGCCAACCTGGAGCTCTTCCGTGCACCTGGCCGGTCAGTGTCGGCCAGCCTGACGGCGAAGTTCTGAGGCACCGATGGCAGGTCGCTCGACAGCGCGCCGGACTGAAACGGGCCGGAGCCATCCGGCCCGACCGGCCGCGCGCGGAAGGGCCGAGCCCGTTCTGCCCGGTGCACGCTCAGGTCCGCTCGACCTCGCTGAAGCCCCCGGGGTGCTGACCCTCTCGCTTTCCCCAGGGCGCGCGGAGCCCGCTGGCGAAGCGGTGCCGGCAGTCGTCGTCATGCCCGAACCGTCATCCCCCGCGGCTGCGCCGGACGTCGTGATCGCCCCGATGCGCTCCCCGGAAGGGGAGGTTGCGGCGCCGCAGCCGGTGGTCGGGACGGACGTCTCCCCAAGGCGATGCCCTCATCCCGTCGCGGCGCGGGTCTCGCTGTCCATCGTTGCGTCGATGCTCCTTCACGCGGGCGCGGCGGCCGCATTCGCCTGGCTGAGCTGGACGATGCCGCCGCCGATCTCGGCGGGTGAGGAGGGCATTCCAGTCGAGCTCGTCGTCGCCGCCGACACCGGCTCGGCATCGCAGCAGGAGGCAGCGAGCGGCCGGCACGAGACCGAGGCGCCCTCGTCTGACAGTCAGGCCGCGCAGAAGGTGGAGGCCCCGCCGGCCGAGACGCCGCCGGAGTCGGCCGCCAGCGAGCCTGCGGAGACCACTGCGGCCGAGCCGCCGGTCGCCCAGCCCGATCCGATGACCACGGCGCAGCGCATCCTCGACCAGTTGCCGCCGCCGCCGATGCCGGATCACCGGCCGGTCATCGACAGGCCGGCCGAACCGGTTCTGGCCGATACGCGCTCGGCGCCGGTGATGAACGAGTCGGTGGAGCAACCCCAACTGCAGCCGGCGCCGGCACCTGAAGCGGCCCCTGTCGAGACCGCGCAAAAGGTCGAGACGGAGGCGCCGACCGAGGTTCAGGCCGCGGTCGCGCCGCAACCGGTCGAGACGCCGCCGCCTGCGGCCATCGTTCAGCCGCCGTCTCCACAGGTCGCTCCGACACCGCCGGTCCAGCGTGTTCAGCAGCTCCGCCCGTCGGCGCGCCACGAGACGACGCGCCCGCCGACGCGCCGCGAAGCGCCCAACACCCGCGAGCGCAGGCGACCGACCCGGGAGGTCGCCGCGGTTCCGCAGCCCGAGCGTTCAGCCCGCGCGGCCCGTCAGGTCGAATCCCGGGCGAGCGTCGCCGAGCGCGGCGAGGGCGCCGGGCAGCGCAACCGTCAGCAGTCCAGCGCCACCGGGACCTCGGGTGCATCATCCGTTGCCGCCGTAGCGGCGTGGCGCCAGCGCGTCCTCGCCGATCTCGGGCGCTACAAGGTCTACCCGGAGTCGGCGCGTGAGCGGGGCATTCGCGGCCGTACCGGCATTGCCTTCACGCTCACCGGCAGCGGGGCTGTCGCCTCGGTATCCGTCGCTTCCTCGTCCGGGGCAGCCATTCTCGATCAGGCGACGCTCGCCATGGTGCGTCGCGCCCAGCCCTTCCCGCCCAATCCGGCCGGAGGTTCCGCCAGCTTCACGGCGGGAGTGAACTACAATCTGCATTGACGCCAGCCAGTCCCGTCGGACCAGCCAGAGAAAGGTACCCCATGTACATCGCCATGAACCGCTTCAAGGTCATCAAGGGCGCCGAAGCCGACTTCGAGACGATCTGGCGCACCCGCCAGTCGCACCTCAGCGAGCTGAAGGGCTTTGTGGAATTCTCCCTGCTCAAGGGTCCGGAGCGTGAGGACCACACCCTCTATGCGTCGCACACCGTCTGGGAGCGCAAGGAGGACTTCACCGCCTGGACCCAGTCCGAGCAGTTCCGCAAGTCGCACGCCCGTGCCGGCCAGCAGAACAAGCCCACCTCCATGGGCCATCCGGAGTTCGAGGGCTTCGAGGCTGTGATCGTCGAGCACAACGAGGGCACGCCCTCGGTCGCTGCGGAGTGAAGCATGACCGCGCAGGTCATCGCCATCGACGACAGGCTGGCGGCCGCCCGCGCGGCGCTTGCCGCCAAGCCCGACGGCGTCATCGAGAATGTCGCGCGCGAGCACGGCGTGCCGCCGCGTGACGTCCTCGCCATGCTGCCCGCCGGCGAGAACGTCGCCGCGCCCGCCGGTGCCTTCGAGGCGATCTGGAGCGACGTGACGAGGTGGGGGGAGATCCTCTTCATCGTCAACACGCCGGACATCGTGCTCGAGTGCCACGGCAAGCTGGTGCCGGGCACCGCCGGCCACGGCTGGTTCAACGTGCACGGCGACAGCCCCATCGGCGGTCACATCAAGGCGTCGAACTGCAGCGAGATCTGCTTCGTGGACCGCAAGTTCCACGGGCGCCGGTCGATGTCGATCCAGTTCTACAACGCGGCCGGCGAGGCCATGTTCAAGATCTTCGTCCGGCGCGACGCCCAGCGGGAGCTGCTGCCGGACCAGATCGCCCGGTTCGAGTCGTTACGGGCGAAATACGCCTGACCGGCCGGATCCGGCAAACATGAAAAAGGGCGCGGCCATGGCCGCGCCCATTGTTTTGGTTCTGCGGGATGCATCAGGTCAGAAGTTGACCTTGTCGCCGCCCTTGAGGCCGAGGATCTCGCGCGCATCGTCCGGGGTCGCGATCTCGAGGCCCATGCCCTCGATGATCTGGCGCACCTTGGTGACCTGTTCGGCGTTGTTCTTGGCCAGCTTGCCGGGGCCGATCCACAGCGAATCCTCGAGGCCGACGCGGACATTGCCGCCCATGGCCAGCGACATGGCGGCGATCGGCATCTGGTTCCGCCCGGCACCGAGCACGGACCACTGGTACTGGTCGCCGAAGAGCCGGTCGGCGGTGCGCTTCATCATCACCACGTCCTCGTAGTGCCCGCCGATGCCGCCGAGGATGCCGAAGACCGACTGGATGAAGAACGGCGGCTTGATGATGCCGCGGTCGGCGAAGTGTCGCAGCGTGTAGAGGTGGCCGATATCGTAGCACTCCACCTCGAAGCGCGTGCCGTTGTTGGCGCAGGTGGTGAGGATGTATTCGATGTCGGCCAGCGTGTTCTTGAACATGCCGGCGCGCGAGCCCTCCAGATAGGGCTTCTCCCAGTCGTACTTGAACTCCTTGTAACGATCGAGCATCGGGTAGAGGCCGAAGTTCATCGTGCCCATGTTGAGGCTGGCGACTTCCGGCGCGTAGTGCGCCGCCGGCTTCACCCGCTCCTCGACGGTCATGGTCTGCGACCCGCCGCTGGTGATGTTGATGGCGACGTTGGAGCGCTGCTTGATCACCTTGAGGAAGGGCGCATAGGCCTCGATCGACTGGTCGGGCCGGCCGTCCTTCGGATCGCGCGCATGCAGGTGAACGATGGCCGCACCGGCCTCCGCAGCCGCGATGGCGTTGTCAGCGATCTCCTGCGCCGTGATCGGCAGGTGTTCCGACATGGTCGGCGTGTGGATCGAGCCGGTAATGGCGCAGGTGATGATGACTTTTTTCGACTTCGCCATGGTGGGCTCCTTCGTCGCGATGCGGGAGAGGTGAGGATCAGGCCGGCTTCTTCTTCGCGCCGCGCTTGTGCGCCTTCAAGGCCGCCAAACGGCCGTCGCGCCATTTTGACAGGCGGGCTATGCGTTCGGGCGACTGCTCGCCGGGCCACTCCGCCATGATCGCCTTCTCATTGGCCTTGGTGAAGACCTTGCGCCCCGTGAGGTTCGTCAGGCTCGGGCCATAGCGCTGGTTGTAGTCGGGGATGCCGCCGGGGGCGTTGAGCTCGATGGTCTCGAAGGGGCCCATGAAGGACCAGCGCAGGCCGAGGCCGTCCTTGATCGTCTTGTCGAGGTCCTCGGGCGAGACGACGCCGGAGCCGACGAGGTCGAAGGCCTCCGCCATCAGCACGGCCTGCAGGCGGTTGAGGACGAAGCCGTCGATCTCCTTCTTCACGGTGATCGGCACCTGGCCGACCTTCTCGTAGATGACGCGAGCCTTCTCGACGACCTTGGGATCGGTCCAGGGCGCCGGGCAGAGCTCGACGATCGGCACGAGGTGAGGGGGGTTCACCGGATGGGCGACCAGCACGCGCGAGCGGTGCTTGAGGTCCTTCGCCCAGAGGGACGAGAACATGAAGGAGGTCGAGGAGACGACGATGGCGGACGGCGGCGAGAGCGCGTCGATCTCCTTGTGGATGGCGATCTTGGCCTCGACCTTCTCCGGCCCGTTCTCCTGCACGAAGGCGCAGCCCTTCAGGGCTTCCGCCATGGTGGCGCAGGCGACGAGGTTCTTCGCCGAGGCCTTGGCGTCCTTCACGAGGTCGAGGTCGGCGAGTTCTTTCAGGTTCTTGGCGATATGCGCCTTGGCCGCCTCGGCGACGCCCTGGACCGGATCATAGAGGGCCGTGGTCCAGCCATGGCTGCAGAAGACCGTGGCCCAGGCCCGGCCGATCAGGCCCGATCCGACGATGGCGATTTTGGGCATGGGTGCTTCCTTCCGGCTAGGTTCTGTCAGGGCGCGGTCGCGAGGACCTTCGGACTATCTTGGCCACCTCGGCCGCTCACAGCCAGAGCACCTTGCGGCGGAGCTCCTGGTCCTCGCGCAGGTCCTTCGACGCGCCGTGCCACGTCACCGCGCCGCGCTCGAGCGCCACGGTGCGGTCCGACAGCGCAAGGGCGAGGTCGAGGTGGTGGTCGACGATGATGATCGACACCTCGTGCCGCAGCTTGTCGAAGGCCTCGAACAGCTCCTCGGTGATGGCGGGCGACAGCCCCTCGAAGGGCTCGTCGAGCAGCAGCAACCGCGTGTCGCCGACAAGGGCGCGGGCAACCGCCACCATCTGCTGCTCTCCGCCGGAGAGGAAGTCGGCAGGCGTCGTCCAGCGTTCCTTCAGGCGCGGGAAGAAGGCGAGGACGCGATCCTCGTCCCAGTGCCGCCCGGCGCCGGTCAGGCGCTTAAGCCGGCCGAGCATCAGGTTGTCCTTCACCGACATGCCGGCGAAGAGGCCGCGGCCCTGCGGCACGTAGCCGACGCCGAGACGCGCCACCCGGTCGGCGGGAAGCCCGGCGAGAGCCGCGTCGGCGAGGGTGACGCTGCCGGACGCCGGCGGCGCGATGCCGGTGATGGTCTTGAGCACGGTCGACTTGCCGGCGCCGTTGCGCCCGAGCAGGGCGACGATCTCACCCGCCTTCACGTCGAACGAGACGTCGTTGAGGATGTGGCTCTTGCCGTAGAAGGTATTGACCATCTCGAGCGCCAGCAGCGTCTCTGTAGTCGCGGCGGACGCGCGCTCCTTGGCCGCGACCGCATGGGCGCCGGAGCCGAGATAGACGGCCTGGACGCGCTCCGACGAGCGGGCCTCCTCCACCGTGCCGTCCACCAGCACCTCGCCGTCGTTCATGACGGTGACGTGGTCGGCGAGCTGGAACACCCGGTCGATGTCGTGCTCGACGAGCAGCACCGGAATGTCGCCGGAGATGGTCTTGATGATGTCGCCGACGCGCTTGCGCTCGGCGGCGGCGAGGCCCGCCAGCGGCTCGTCCAGCAGCAGGATGCGCGGCTGCGTCGCGAGCGCTAGGGCCATGTCGACGAGGCGCTGGCCGCCATAGGAGAGCGAACCGGCCTCGGCCTGCTCGATGCCGGCGAGGCCGAGGTAGCGGATGAGGGTGGTGGTATCGTCCTTGAGGCCGGGCAGGGCGGTCGCTTCCGCCCAGACGCCGAAGCGGCCGGCGTGGCGCGCCTGCACCGCGAGGCGGACGTTCTCCTCGATGGTAAGGCCTGGGAAGAGGTTGGTGATCTGGAACGAACGGCCGACGCCCCCTTGCGTGATCGCCTGCGGCGAGAGACCGCCGACCTCGCGGCCGTCCAGCGTCACCGACCCCCGGTCGGGCGGGAACATGCCGGACAGGAGGTTGAAGGCGGTCGTCTTGCCGGCGCCGTTCGGCCCGATCAGCGCATGCAGCGTCCGGTCTTTCACGGCGAAGGACACGCCGCGCACCGCCTTGATGCCGCCGAAGCTCTTGGCGATGTCATCCACCACAAGCACCGCGTCGCGCCCCGTCTCGGTCGCGGTCTTGGTCTCGCGCACGAACTGGTAGGGCACAGGCCCCACTGCCTCGACCCGGCGCGCCGCCATGGCGGCGTCGGTCTCTTCCTTCTTGCGGAAGGGCGCCATGATCCGCTCGGCGACGCCGATCAGGCCGGTCGGCGAGAAGACGATGAAGCCGACGAAGAGCAGCCCGAAGAACAGGAGCCAGCTCGAGGTGAAGAGCGACAGGTACTCGCGGAACAGCATGAAGAACAGCGCGCCGAGCGCCGGCCCCATGAAGGAGCGCATGCCGCCGATCACCACCATGGCGAGGAGTTCGCCGGAGAACTGGATGGCGATCGGGTCAGCCGAGGTGAAGCGGTGGTGGAAGGCCGAGAGCACGCCGGCGAAGCCCGTCAGCGTCGCCGAAACGGTGAAGGCGATCAGCTTGTAGCGATCGGTGTCGTAGCCAATGAAGCGGGCCCGCACCTCGTTCTCGCGCACCGCGACCAGCACCGAGCCGACCGCCGAGCGGTGGAACCGCTGCAGCAGGTAGACCACGGTAAAGCCGATCACTGCCACGAAGACATAGAAGGTCCAAGGGCTGTTGAGATTGGCGATGCCCCAGTCGGGGCGCACCACGCCGCCGAGGCCGTTCTCGCCGCCGGTGAGGTCCGTCCAGCGGAAGGAGACGGTGAAGGCCACCGCCGTCATCGCCAGCGTCAGTAGCGAGAAATAGACGCCGCGCCGCCTCAGGATCAGAAGGCCGAGGCCTGCCGACATGATGCCGACGAAGAGAATGGCAAAGGCGGCCGGCAGCAAGAGTTGGCCCGGGAAGAAATGGCGCTGCGCCAGCACCGCCGCATAGGCGCCGATGCCGAAGAAGGCGCCGTGGCCGAAGGAAACGAGGCCAGTGTGTCCGACGAGGATGTTCAGCGCCATGGCGGCGATGGCGAAGATCACCACGTCGGTCGCCGAGGTCAGCGTCAGGCCGATCGACAGCATGAAGACGGGCAGGACGACGAGCGCCGCGATGGCCGCGAGAAGATTGCGGAGGGTCGGGGTCATCGGATCACTCGAATTTCTGGATGCGTTCGCCGAAGAGGCCGCGTGGCCGCACCAGCAGCACCAGCACCATCAGCAGGTAGACCGAGGCCTCCGTCGCCGCGGGATAGAAATGGGCGGCGACGCCGCGCGTCATGCCGACGATGGCCGCCGCCGCCACCACGCCCCAGAAGGAGCCGAGACCGCCGATGACCACCACGACGAAGGCGAAGGTGATGATCTCTTGCCCCATGGCCGGATGGACGCCGGCGATGGGCGCGATGAGGACGCCGGCAAGGGCCGCGAGGCCGACGCCGATCATCACCACGGCGGTCATGTAGGGCTTCAGCGAGATGCCGAGTGCGCCCACCATGTACGGGTTCTGCACCCCGGCGCGCACCACCTTGCCGAAGGCGGTCTTCGTCAGCAGCAGCCAGAGCCCGAAGACGGCGACGGCGGTGATGCCGAGGGTGATCAGCCGGTAGCGCGAATAGACGAAGTCGCCGAGGAAGACCTGGCCGCGCAGTTCCGGCGGGATGGAGAAGGGGATGGGCGCCGCCCCATAGGCCATGCGCAGGCCCTGCTCGGCCACCATGGCGAGGCCGAAGGTGAGCAGAAGGCCGAGGATCGGGTCCGCCGTGTAGAAGCGCCGGAGCAGGTAGCGCTCGACGACCATGCCGATCACGGCGACGATCAGCGGCGAAGCGACCAGCGCGCCGCCGAAGCCGATGCGGTCGGCAAGCGTCACCGCGAGATAGGCGCCGATGGCGTAGAAGGCGCCGTGGGCAAGGTTCACGATGCCGCCGAGCGAGAAGATCATCGACAGGCCGAGCGCGATCATCAGGTAGTAGGACCCGGCGAGCAGGCCGTTGAGGATCTGCGACAGGAGCGGAATCAGGTCTGGCACGGATGGCGTCCGGTTGTCGTTCGATGTCGATGCCGATCAGCGGCAAAGGCGTCCCCCGAGTTGCGGAGGACGCACTTCGATCGGGCAGGGCGGGCCGGAGCGGCAGAGCCGCCCCGGATCGCTGTCTCAGGTCAGGCCCGGAACGTGCACTTGTTCTCGTCGTCGGTCGCCGCGATCACCTCGAGGCTCTCGTTGGCGGCGGGAACCGGGGGCGAGGATGAGAAGATGTCGTACTGATTCTTGATCTGAGCCGCCGGCAGGGCGGTGATCGCGTACATCTCCATCATCATCTGATGGTCCTTGGCCCGGAAGTAGCCCTCGCGGGTCTTCAGCAGGTCGAACTTGGCGCCCTTCTCGAAGTGCTCGACGATCTTCATCGGATCGGTCGACTTCGTCTCGGTGATCGCCTGAGCCACGACCTTCATCGAGCAATAGTCGCCCCAGGCCTGGTTCTCCGGCATGCGGTTCCACTTCTTCTGGAAGCCGTTGACGAAGGCCTTCGAGCCGGGGGTGTCGATGAGGTGATGCCACACGACCGGCCAGGTGCCGCCGAAGTTGCCCTTGCCCGCGCCCCAGGCCAGCGCCGTGTCGAAGCCGAAGCCGGCGACCGGGAAGGTGAGGCCGAACTCGGCATACTGCTTGAGGAAGTTGGTGATCTGCGTGCCTGCGAGGTTGAGGCAGACGACGTCCGGCCGTGCCTGGCGGATCTTCAGGAGGAAGGGCGAGAAGTCGGCGAGATCGGTCGGGATCAGGTCGTCGCCGGCATGGTTGCCGCCGTTGGCTGCCATGTAGCGCTTGGCGACGTTCAGCAGGTCGTGACCGAAGGCATAGTCCGCCGTCAGAGAGTACCACTTCTTGCCCGTGACGAGGCCGTCGCGGATCAGGGAGCGGCCGACCGCCTTCACATACATCGAGTTCTGCGCCTCGATGTGGAACATGAACTTCTGGCAGTCGGAGCCGCGCAGGGCGTCGGAGTTGGCGCCGGTATTGATGAACAGCACCTTCTCGCGCTGCACGACCTGGGCGATTGCGAGCGCCGAGGCGGAGGAGATCTCACCCAGCAGGGCGACGATCTTGTCGCGCTGGACGAGGCGTTCGGCCTTGGCCGAGGCCTGCTGCGGGTTGGGGCTGTCGTCGAGGATCAGCTCGAGCTTGCGGCCCATGATGCCGCCGGCGGCATTGATCTCTTCGGCGGCGAGCTGGGCGGCCTGCGCGGCATATTCGCCGAGTGGGCCGAGGAAACCGGTGCGCGGCGTGATGTGGCCGACCTTGATCGCCTCGGCCTGCGCATAGCTGATGGCGGGGGCACCCAGCGTTCCGAGCGCGGCGGCGCCGGCCGTGGCTTTGATGAGGGTGCGGCGTGACAGGCTCTTGTCGAGCGGCATCGGACGTCTCCTTGGCAGTGTTTCCAGGCCCGGTTCACACGTGCGGGAGCGTTGACCGCCCCTCGCTGACGGCCCGCCATCGGCTTGCCGTGATCTGTGATCACAGTTATGGTTGAACAATCGGCCGGATTTGTCCAGCCCCCTCCGCGACGATGTCGCGGCGAGCGAACGGAACGCTTTCCATGGGTGACGCGCCATGAGCGTCGCAGAGGCCCTGACCACCATCGGTCCGCTCGAGCGGGAGACGCTCGGCGACAGGGTTTATGGGCATTTGCGTGAGCTTCTCATGGCCGGCCGCCTCGCTCCCGGCGACAAGCTGTCGCTGCGCGGCACGGCGGAGGCGATGGGCGTCAGCATGATGCCGGTGCGCGAGGCGGTGAGCCGCCTCGTCGCCGACAGGGCGCTGGAAGTCGCCCCCAACCGCGCCGTGCGCGTGCCGATCATGACGGTGGAGCAATTCAGGGAGCTGACGACCGTCCGCATCGAGATCGAAGGTTTCGCGGCCGAACGTGCGGCGGGCGCCGCGCGACCCGCCGATATCGCGCGCATCGCGGAGGCGGAAGCCGCCTTCCGCGCCCTCAGCCATGTGGCCCGTCCCGACCTTGCCGAAGCCGTGCGCATCAACAAGGACCTGCATTTCGCGATCTATGACGCCACCGGCCTGCCCACCCTCGCCGAGATCATCGGCGGGCTCTGGCTCAAGGCCGGCCCCGTGCTCAACCTCGACCTCGGCGCCAATCCCGAGCGCCTCGCCCAGAGCGGCGCCATCCGGTTCCACGCCGATGCGCTGGCCGCGATCAGGGCCGGCGACGGCCAGGCCGCGCGCGCCGCCATCGCCGCCGATATCCGGGGGGCGGCCGATTTCATCATCGCCAGGGGCGGCCTCGCCGCCCGCTAGCACAAGAACCGACTCAAGGGAGACTGACCAATGGATCTGGGCATCAAGGGCCTGCGCGTGCTGGTCACGGCGGGTGCGAACGGCATCGGCCGCGAGGTGGCGCGCGCCTTCGTCGAGGAAGGCGCCAGGGTTCACATCTGCGACGTCGATCGGGAGGCGATCGCCGAACTCGCGCGGACCGATCCGGCCATCACCTCGTCCTACTGCGATGTCGCCGACCGCTCGCAGGTGAAGGCGCTGTTCGAGACCGCGCTGGACCGGCTCGGCGGCCTCGACGTGCTCGTCAACAATGCCGGCATCGCCGGGCCCACCGGCCGCGTCGAGGAGATCAACCCGGAAGACTGGGATCGCTGCATCGAGGTCTGCCTGACCAGCCAGTTCAACTGCGCCCGCCTTGCCGTGCCGCACCTGAAGAACAGTACCAACGCCTCGATCATCAACCTGGCATCCGTCGCCGGACGCTTCGGCTTTGCCCTGCGCACCCCCTATGCGGCGGCAAAATGGGGCGTCGTCGGGTTCACGAAGTCGCTGTCGATCGAGCTCGGCGAGTTCGGCATCCGCGTCAACGCCATCCTGCCGGGTCTCGTCGAGGGCGACCGCATCCGCCGCGTGCTGGAGGCCAAGGCCCAGTCGCGCGGCGTCTCCTTCCGCGAGATCGAACAGCAGGCTTCGTCCTATACCTCGCTCAAGACCTTCGTCACCGCCCGCCAACTCGCCGACCAGATGCTGTTCCTCGCCTCGCCGAAGGGCAAGACGATCTCCGGGCAGGCGCTGTCGATCTGCGGCGACATGCAGATGCTGACCTGACAGCTTCACAGGTGCTGGCGAACGTGCGAGGCAGTCCTCGTGACAGTCATCGCCCATGTCTCCGACTTCCATCTGACGCCGGTGCCTTTTCCTCTCGGGGAGGGCCTGAAGCCGGCACTCGGCTGGATCAACTGGCGGCGCAAGCCCGGTGCGCACGACATTGCCACCGGCGAGCGGACCATTGCCGCCGTCAGGGCCTGCGCGCCGGACCATGTGGCCCTGACCGGCGACCTCATCGAACTGGGGCTGCCCGCCGAATATGCCGCTGCGGGCGCCTTGCTGGGACGCCTCGGCGAGCCTGATGGCGTCTCCTGGGCGCCCGGCAACCATGACGTCTACACGCTTCAGGCCGAGGCGCGGCTCCAGGCGATCCTCGGCGACTGGCTGGCGCCGGCTGGCGGCGAGGGCGACCTCCGCCGCCACTTCCCCCGGCTCGACCTCGTCGGCCACGCGGCGGTCGTCACGCTCTGCTCGGGCACGCCGACCTGGCTCTTCTCGGCCGAGGGCGGGCTCGGCGCGGACCAGCTCGCCCGCCTCGATGCCCTGCTCGCCGGCCTCGATCGCACAGCGCAACTTCCCGTCATCGCCGTCCACCACCCGCCACACGCACCAGGCCTGTCGCGGTTGAAGCGCCTGCGAGACGGGGAGGCCCTGATGCGGTGTCTCGCCCGCCATGGTTGCCCCCTCGTCCTCCACGGCCATCTGCATGCGGCCTGCGAGACGGCCTGGACCGCCGACGGCCGGACGATCACCGTCGTCGGTGCGCCGTCGGCCTCATCGGTCGGGCGTCACGGCGACGACCCCGCCGGCTTCAACCTCATCCATGTCGCACCGGATCTGTCCTGGCGGCTGGAGCGCCGGACTGTCTGACCTGCATGCAGGGGCGCCCTGCGCCTTTCCGGTTGGCAGCGCGGCGGCTTGGTGCTTTTGATGGCGGCCCCCGACGGCCCCGCCCAACACGGTCATGACCCATGAATGCTCCCCTCGCTGCCTCCGGCCTCGCGCCCGCCCTGCTCGACGGCCTGCGTGCCCTTCTCGGCAGCCGGGTATCGACCTCGGAATCGGATCGCGCCCAGCACGGCCGCGACGAGTCCCGCCACGAGCCGCGACTGCCCGATGCCGTCTGCCGGCCGCACTCCACGGAGGAGGTGGCGGCCATCGTGAAGCTCTGCGTCGCCCACGACACGCCCATCGTCGCCTATGGCGCCGGGTCGTCGCTGGAGGGCGCGCTGATCCCGGTGAAGGGCGGCATCTCCCTCGACATGAACGAGATGAACGCCATCCTCGAGATGCGTCCGCAGGACCTTGACGTCACCGTCCAGGCGGGCGTCACCCGCAAGCAGCTCAACGCCCATCTGCGCGACACCGGCCTGTTCTTCCCCATCGATCCCGGCGCCGACGCTTCCATCGGCGGCATGGCCGCCACCCGCGCCTCCGGTACCAATGCCGTGCGATACGGCACCATGCGCGAGAACGTCCTGAACCTGACGGTGGTGCTGTCCGACGGCCGCATCATCCGCACCCGGTCCCGCGCCCGGAAATCCGCCGCCGGCTACGACCTCACCGGCCTCTTCGTGGGCTCGGAGGGCACCCTCGGCATCATCACCGAGGTGACCGTGCGCCTCTACGGCATCCCCGAGGTCATGGCCGCCGCCATCTGCGCCTTCCCGAGCGTCGAGGCTGCCGTCGACACCGTCATCCAGACCATCCAGATGGGCATCCCGGTGTCGCGCGTCGAGCTGCTCGACGACAACGCCATCTCGGCGGTCAACGCCTATTCGAAGCTGTCGCTGCCGGTGACGCCGACGCTGTTCTTCGAGTTCGCCGGCAGCCAGGCCGGCGTCGAGGAGCAGGCGGCGATCGTCGAGGAAATCGCCAAGGGGGAGGGGGCCACCAACTGGCGCTGGTCAGCCGACGCCGACGAGCGCAACAAGCTTTGGCAGGCGCGCCACGACATCCACTGGGCAATCCGCGCCGCCAATCCCGGCCGCCGCGGCTTCGGCACCGACGTCTGCGTTCCGATCTCGGGTCTCGCCGAGGTGATCCGCGGCGTGCGCGAGGACACCAAGCAGCAGCCCTTCAATACCACGCTGGTCGGTCATGTCGGCGACGGCAATTTCCACTTCGGCTTCCAGATCGATCCCGACAGCCCCTCCGAGCTGAAGGCGGCCGAGGACGCCTATGACCGGATGGTCGCCCATGCGATCCGCCTCGGCGGCACCTGCACCGGCGAGCATGGCGTCGGCCTCGGCAAGAAGAAGTACATGCGCATGGAGTACGGCGATGCCGTCGACGTCATGCACCTGATCAAGAACGTGCTCGACCCCAAGGGCCTTTTCAATCCGGGCAAGGTGCTGCCGGCCTGAGGTCGCGGCGGTCCGGCTGGCTCGCCACCGCCGCATCCGGAATAAATCGGACTCCGTTGCGGCAAGGTGCTATCATGTCCCATGCCTCAAGCGGATTTTGCCGCCGCAGCCGAGCTTTTCGCCAACAAGCGAAAGTCGTTCCGCTCCCGCGTCCCCCTCAAATACAAGCGCTTCGACAGCCTTGCGTTGGCGGTTCAGTTCGCCGTCGAGGAACTCGGCTCCGATCTCAACGGCATCAACATCCGCACCGAGGCGGATGACGTTTCGGGAGCGGCGATCCGCGCCCTCTATGACGACACCGACTATCCGCTCGAGCGAAAGTCGCTCCGGCAAGCATCATGACGGAGCCGCCGCAGATGGTCCCGACCGGTAGTGTCGCGGCACTCGTCGAGGTGCGCAGCCTCGGAGGCATCAATTTCGTCCGCCCCGACCGCGTCATCGCCATCCAGATGTCGCCCACCGGCGCCTCGCTGATCGTCATGGAGGGCGGCACCACCGTCCATTCCTCCGAGACGACAAAGGTGATCGCCGAACGCATCGCAGCTGCCGATCGGGATCGCTAGCCGCGTCCCGCCTCCACCAATCCCGGCGCCGGTTCCGGCCGCGCCTCAGTTCCAGCAGGTGAAATCATGGCTCAGCACAGGTTCAAGGTCGGCGACGTCGTCACGCTCGGCCGTTCCTTCCTCAAGATGCCGGACGGCCCCTTCGAGGTCATTCGTCTGCTGCCCTCCGACTCGGCCGATCCGGCCTACCGGATCAAGAGCCGGTCCGAATCCTACGAGCGGGCCGTGCGCGAGTACGAGATCAAGGCCGCCTGACACCGCCTGCATGGCTCCCATCGTCGCCCGCGCGTTGCGGGCCCCGAAATTTCGCCGCTCACTCCACGCCGTTGATCGCGTGGAGCGCCGCCGAGCATGCAGACCCTGACCACCGAAGCCCTCCTCGAGGCCGTCCGCCAGTGGGTGTTGATCGAGAGCCCGACGCAGGACGTCGCGGCGGTCAACCGCATGGCCGATCACGCCGAGGCGCTGCTCGTCGCGGCCGGTGCGCGGATCGAACGCACTCCCGGCGCCATGGGCTATGCCGATATCCTCATCGGCCGCATCGCAGGTGAGACGGAGGGGCCGGGGATCCTGCTGCTCGGCCACATGGACACCGTCCATCCCGTCGGCACACTTGCCGGTGACCTGCCCTGGCGGATCAAGGGTGACCGCGCCTACGGACCCGGCATCTACGACATGAAGGGCGGCAACTCGATCGCCATGTCGGCCCTTCAGCATCTTGCCGCCACCGGTCGGCGGCCGCGCATGCCGGTCTCGGTGATGTTCATCCCCGACGAGGAGGTCGGCAGCCCGTCATCACGCAGCCGAATCGAGGACGAGGCGCGGCGCCATGCCATCGTGCTGGTCGCCGAACCTTCGGGCGACGGCGGCAGGCTGACCGTCGGCCGCCACGGCATCGCCCGCTACTACCTGAAGACCACGGGCAAGCCGGCCCATGCCGGCGCCTATCACGCCAAGGGTCGGAGTGCGATCCGCGAGATGGCCCATCAGATTCTGACGGTCGAGGCAATGACGGACTACGACCGCACCATCACCCTCAATGTCGGCACCATGTCCGGCGGCACCCATGAGAACATGGTGCCGATCCACGCCGAGGCCTGCGTCTATGTGCTGGTGCCGACGCGCGAGGCCGAGGCGGAGGTGCGGGAGAAGCTCCTGGCGCTGACGGCCCGGGACCCCGACGTGAAGCTCGACGTGACCCTCGGCCTCTTCCGCCCGCCCTATGTGAAGACCGCGGCGATCCAGAAGCTCTACGACCACGCGGCGGGTCTTGCCCGCGAACTCGGCTTCGACGTGGCGGGCGAGCGCATCGCCGGCGGCGGCTCGGACGGCAATTTCACCGGTGCGCTCGGCGTGCCGACGCTCGACGGGCTAGGGGTCATCGGCGATGGCCCCCATACGCACTACGAGCACCTGCTGATATCGTGCCTCGTGCCGCGCACGCAGCTCTATGTCCGGCTGTTCGAGACCTTGACGCCGGCGCTCGTGGAGGCCTGAGCGCCGCGGAACCGCAGGCCGCCGGCCTTGCCGTCCGACCAGACGACCGTTCCGGTGCAGTCGCAGTCGTCATGCGTGAGGTGGACCTGCTTGCCCACCTCGTCGGAGCTGATGCCGGTGACGCGCGCGCCGCTGGCGGAGATGTCCTCGACGATGACGTTGCGCGCGCCGTCGGCGCCCTCCATCGAACCGATGCCGTGGACCTTGCGACGTGCGTCGCTGCGGCGCTCGGATGTGCCGGCACCTTCGCCGATGGCTCGCGACAGGTCGGTCAGCAACGACAGAACGTCATGACTGGCGGAGTTGAGGTCGGCGAGCGCGGCGAGCGCCTCGTTCTCCTGTCCGGACTCATGCAGCGACAGGACGCGCCGGGCCGCGGCATGAACGCGCTCGTGCGGCTTCACCAGCGCCTTGAACGATGGCAGGTCCCGGATGCCGGGCAGGTTCATGCCGTCATACCACTTGCCGAGGCGGCAACCGTGATGATCCGGAACGTCGCGCGAGGCCCATTGCGTGCGGCCCATCAGCGTGTCGACGACACGCTTCTTGAACAGCACGTGGTCGATCTTGGCCATCTCGCAGAGGGCGCGCGGCGAGGAGGCGGTGAACCAGCTCTTGGCGCTCTCCGAGAAGCGGTCGTTGCTGGCCTGCAACTCGCCGGCCATCTTCTGCAGCAGGTCCTGGTTCTCGCGCGCCAGTGCGGCTCCGGCCTCCACGTTGCTGGCGATCTCCTGGCTGGCGATCTTCTGCTGCGCGAGGACACCGGCGATCGAGCCCATATAGTCGGCGACCGTCGAGACCTTGGTGGCGATTCCGGACATGGTCTCCGACACGCTGCCGATGGCCTCTTGCCCTTCGGCGACCGCTGTCGTCGTGCGTGTCATGGCCTCGCCCATGCCGCCGATGACCGTCCGCATGCCGGCGATCCGCTGGGTGATCGTGTCGGTGGCCGAGGCGGTCTGGTTGGCGAGCGCCTTCACCTCATTGGCGACAACCGCGAAGCCGCGGCCGGCCTCGCCGGCCCGTGCCGCCTCGATGGTGGCGTTGAGGGCGAGGAGGTTGGTCTGCTTGGCGATGGCCTCGATCCCACCGAGGACCTCGGCGATCTGGTCGAAGGCCTTGCCGAGGTCGGCGACCTTGCCGCGCGTGTCTGTGGTGGCCGTGCTGATGTGCTCCATGGTCGCGGCGAGATTGCCGACTGACGACATGGCTTCCCTGGCCGTCCGGTTGGAATCCTGCGCCTCGTCGAGGGCCTGCCCCGCGGAACGCGTAATCTCGTCGATGGAGGCGACCAGTTCGTTGACCGCCGAGGCGATGGACTGGGCGCCGCCGGTGGCGCGGTGGGTATTGGCGGAGAGATAGGCGATCTCGATCGCCACCTCGTTCACGTCCGAGACGGTGCGTGACAGGTTGGCCAGGTTGTCGACGTCGCTCTGCGCGGCGATGTCGCGCGCCTGGATGGCGAGAGATTCCTCGTTGACCAGACGGTGCACCGCGGCGGCTGCCACGGCGTAGCGCCTGGCGACCTGCTGCGGCAGGGCCGAGGAGCGACCGAACAGCTGCCGAAGGCCGCCTCGTCCCGCGAAGGCGTTGGCCATGATGGCATCAAGCGCGTCGAGGATCGCGGCAGGGGGAGTTCCCTTCGCGATCAGGCCGCTTGCCGTGGCGTCGACGCCGTCTGCCGACATCAGCTCCCTCACGCCCTTGTCGAAGGCAGTCCGGTCAGCCGCGTTCGGGAAGTAGCGCTCGTGGATGGTGGAAAAATCGACCGAGAGACCGGGAGCGATCGATGGGGCCTCGGCCAGTCGAACAGGATGGGACTTGAACGTCGTCGGCGCGGCGGCTGCGGTGACTGTCACGGAAATGCTCGTGCGTGAAAACAACGCACATTTATCGGTTCGGCTTGGTAAAGTTGCCGTTAAGCGCAGTACCGGACCGGGCTTTCGCCAGCGGCTATTCGGCGGCCTGAGGCAACCCGCGCGGCGACCACCAGGCGTCAAGCGCGTCGCGGGAACAGGGAATGGTCTCGGCCATGTCTCCCGCATACTGCTTCCAGGCATCGGAGAAGCGCGCGGGCACACCGATGACGAGTGGCAATCCTGCCTCGACGACGGCGCCGATCTCGTCGATCAGTCCGCCACCTTCCACTTCCATGCGCCCGAACTTGTTGACGATCACGAGGTCCATCGGGCGCCCGATCGCCTGCCGCAGCGAGGCGGCCGCCTCGGCCAGTCCCGCCGGATCGAGGCGGCAGGCGTTGGCGCTCCCGGCCCCGAGGTCCTGGCAGATGTTGATGCGGCGGCCGGTATCGAGTGCCTCCAGTTCCATGTCGAGTTCGGCGCAACTGCCGCCGGCATTGATCTGCACCAGGCCGGCGACACGCGTTCCCGCCCGCATGAGATCATGGGCGAAGGCGGCAAGCAGGGCGTCGCAGTCGTCATCCGGGCCGTAGCTGACGGCGGCTATGGAACTCATTCGCAAGATCTCGTCTTTCGGATAGGCAGGATGCGGCGTCCCGTGCTGAAGGTAAAGGCCGCTGCCGCTCGCCGGCAGAAGGGCTCGGCATGCGACGCAGACTCATGGTTTGATGGACCAATGTCGGTCGCCTGCCCGCGGCGGCCCTGTCAGGAACGGATGACGATGCTGAAGACGACGATGACGGCCCTTGCCCTTTCGACCCTTCTGGTTGCCGCCGGCACACAGGACGCCGAAGCCCGCCACCGGCGTCTCGGCATGCACGGCTGGTGCCGCGCCGACGCCGCCCAGATGATGGGAATCAGCCGGCGCGCCGTGGTTCTCGAGCCGCGGGCCGTGCGGACGGCCGGCGGTCGCTACGCGCTGCGTGGACTGGCAAGCCACGGACGCTATGGCAGCCGTGCCTTCACCTGCGAATTCGATCACCGCGGCGTCCTGCAGGGCGCCGTCTGACCGCTCAGCCCTTGCGGATGGTGAAGGTGACAGTGCCTTCGCCGCGCTGTTGATCCACCAGCGCGTCCCCCGTCTCGCGCAGGAGATGGGGGATGTCGATGGCCGCCATCGGATCGGTGCAGGTCACCACAAGCGTGTCACCACTGCCGATGCGGGTGAGGGCCTTGCGGGTCTTGAGAGCGGGCAGGGGGCATTTCAGCCCCTTGAGATCGAGAAGCGTCTCGCTCATCGCCTGCACCGCGCAGCGCCGAACCGCGTGTCCGCCGTCAATTGGTCGCGCTGGGCGTGTTCCAGCCGCTCCAGTTCTTGCCGACGAGATTGTAGCCGGCCTCGCTGCCGCGAAGCTGGGCCCCCGAGCCGACGTAGCGGGCATCGGCGGTCGCCTGATAGGTCGTGTTGAGGAGATAACCCGCGCCGACCGCGATGACGATGGCGGCGGCGGATGCGAGCAGCATGGCCTTCATGACGTTCCCCTCTCGGAAGTTCTTGTTTCCGTGAATAATTTAGCACGCGACTGGAACCGTTCAAGCGCGCCGTCGTCGCAGTCGCCCTATTCGATGACGATCCGCGGCGGCGGCTTCACCGTGACGTCGCCCGTCCCCGACAGGCTCGCCCAGACCTGGCGGGCGATGTCGCGATAGACACGGGCGTGCACACCGTCAGGATCGGTCGCGACGATCGGCCGTCCCGCGTCGGAACGTATCCTGAGCTCCATGTCGAGCGGCACCTCCCCGAGGAAGGGGACGCCGAGCCGCTCGGCTTCCTTGCGTGCCCCGCCGTGACCGAAGATGTCGTAGCGCTTGCCGGTATCGGGAGCGATGAAATAGCTCATGTTCTCGACGATTCCGAGGATCGGCACCTCGGTCTTGCGGAACATCGCCGTGCCGCGCCGGGCGTCGATGAGCGCGAGGTCCTGCGGTGTCGAGACGATGACGGCGCCGGCCAGCGGCGTCGCCTGCGCCATGGTGAGCTGGGCGTCGCCCGTCCCCGGCGGCATGTCGACGACGAGAACGTCGAGCTCGCCCCAGGCGACCTCGCGCAGCATCTGGGTGATGGCGCTCATCACCATGGGGCCGCGCCAGATCATCGGCGTCTCTTCCTCGACCATGAAGCCGATGGACATGACCTTGACGCCGAATCCCTCAAGCGGGGCGAGGGT
>VFQR01000920.1_pt1 | contig 28148 bp, 22 predicted proteins | sample 3512321 | NCBI WGS metagenome assembly VFQR01 (sample SAMN10412374, study PRJNA504923) | tailings metagenome | isolation source: Relicate 3 Philex TSF1 revegetated site | place: Philippines: Tuba, Benguet | collected 2017-08-29 | reverse complement strand
GATACAAAGAAAAGAGTGATTTTGTGCCTTCAACAACTTGGTGTGCTTTCTTCCTTATCATGTCTTGCTCGTTGAGGCGCTCCGAGAACGCAATCATCACAGCGTCTTGGAAAGCTCTATGTGGTTTGCCCTCCCAGGAATTTGTGGACGGTATATACGGCTGGAAAACCTGCTCACCATAGACGGCATGAGCCAATCCTAAAGTCTGCAGGTAGACGCTTTTCAAGCTTTGTATTTCCTCTTCTGGAAATCGCGTTGCGAGTCGCATGTAGATATCAAGGAAACCTTGCATGCCACGGCGATAGTGATCAACGTGACGGAGGGCGAAAAAGCGGAGCACAACCTCAACATCGCCCATTTTTGCAAAAAACGGGTTTTCTACAAGCTCAGCATTTGTATCTATTTCTCCGTCTACCCACCGCGGAAGTCTCCAAATTTCTCTGAATAAATCAGTTCGAGTTATCTCGTGCAGCATGTCATTAAATGGCCCCCTATACAGGGCATTCCGAATTTCCTGTCGCTCTAACTTAATGCCTCCAGTATTGAGTCGATCAAATACAATTTCCCGTAGTAGCGAAGCTTCTTCTTCATTTTCGGTAGATTCCTTTAGGAGAACTATCGACGTAATTGATCGGCGATCGATGCCAGCGCGAATTTTGTCGGGCAGCGTGCTGTAGCTTCGCCCATTTAGTTCTGGCCAAGTCTCCAGCCCCTTAAGCTTAAAGTTGTTCCCATAAAAATCTCGTATGGCGGTTATTCTCTGTTGGCCATCCATAACTTCGTATGAATTAAAGTCTCGCTCATATAAAAAAATTGACGGAACAGGGATATTCATAATAAATGATTCGATTAACAGGCTTTGTGCCTCGACACGCCATCGCGGTCTTCTCTGATAAAATGGCCTCAAGTCCATGTAATTGGGTATCTTGAGCTGGTTCACGAACCCGGGCAGTTTTTCGCGGTTGGATTCAATGACAATCCTCCCTTCTCCACGGACATAGCGCTCGTTGATTGAACGATCGTCTGGTCTTTCGACCCTTTCGCCAGGATCGTTAACCCACATGACTCTTTCAGACTCGGTGAATGACATCGCAAAATCCTAGAAGCGGGGAGACCCCGACGATCGACATAGCCTAACCGACGCAACAAGTAGTTGACAGCGCCCAACGGGATTCGGTCGCGCCAGGAAGTCCGTTGTCAACACCAAAATATGCGCGAGCTACGTGATATCAGCCGACTTCTACCTCCAACCACCCCCGCGCATCCAGCCGTGCCGTATCCCCCTCCAGCAGCAGCACCGTCGTCGTGTCGCTCTCCACGATCGCCGGTCCCGTCACGCGCTGGTCCGGCGCCAGACCCGTAAAGGGCCAGACGGGGAGGTCGCGGGCCGCGCCGCCGACCGCGGCGCGGCGCGTGCCGAGCGGCACCGCCGGCGCGCGCGGTGCGATTTCGGGGGCGGCGCGAAAAGGCAGGCGGCCGATGGCGGCGATGCGGGCGGTGACGAGGACCACTTCCTCGCCGCGCAGGGCGTAGGTGAACAGCGCCTCGTGGCGCTGGTGAAACGCCTCGGCGATGCGGGCGGGGAGGCCGGGGGTGGGCCAGTCCACGGTATCCAGGGGGACGCCAACCTCGAAAACCTGCTCGCCATAGCGCATGTCGGCGCTGCGGCGGATGTCGGGCGTGCCGGGGACCCAGGCGGCGATGCGGGTGCGGGCTTCCTGTTCCAGTGACGCGAAGAGGTCGCGCAGCGTGGTCTCGTCAGGAATGCCGATCGCGTCGGCGAGGCTGCGGGACACCTCGTAGCGCAGATCGGTCTGGAGCATGCCCCAGGCCGAAAGGCCGGCGGCCAAAACGGGCACGGCAACTCTAGACATGCCGAGGTCGCGGGCGACGGCGCTCGCATGCAGGCCGGCGGCGCCGCCGAAGGCGAGCAACGTGAAACCGCGGGGGTCCACGCCGCGGCGGACGGTGGCGACGCGGATGCCCTCGGCCATCGCGACATTGGCGAGCTGGTGGATGCCGGCGGCGCAGTCCATCGGGTCCAGCCGCAGCGTCGCCGCGAGGCGCGCGACGGCCTGCTCGGCGGCGGCGGGATCGAGCTGGCGGCGGCCGCCGAGGAAGCGCTCGGGGTCGAGATAGCCGAGCAGGAGGTTCGCGTCCGTCACCGCGGGCTCGGTGCCGCCCGCGCCATAGCAGGCGGGGCCGGGCACCGCGCCGGCGCTGCGGGGGCCGACGCGCAGCATGCCGCCGCCATCGAGATGCGCGATCGAGCCGCCGCCGGCGCCGAGCGTCACGATATCCAGGCTTTCGAGCGCGATGCGCTCGCCGCCCACCACGCGGCCGCGGCCGAGCGCGGCCTCGCCGCCGGCGACCAGTGCGACATCGGTGGAGGTGCCGCCGACATCGAAGGTGACGAGGTTTTCGCCGAGCCCGGCGCGGGCGAGCGCCAGCGCGGCCGCGACGCCGCCGGCGGGGCCGGAGAGCGCGGTGCCGGCGGCCAGGCGCTGCGCTTCCTCGACCGGGGCGACGCCGCCATGGGAGAGGATGACGAAGAGCGGGCCGCGGAAACCGGCCTCGTCGAGGCGCTGCTGCAGGCGGCCGAGATAGCGGCCGACGATCGGGCCGACCGCGGCGTTCACGGCGGTGGTGGAGAAGCGCTCGAATTCCTTGATCTGCGGCAGCACGTCGGACGAGAGGGTGACATAGGCGGCGGGGAGCGCCTCGCGCAGGGCGGCGGCGGCCTGCTGCTCGTGGGTGGGGTCGCGCCAGGCGTGGAGGAGGCAGATCGCGACGGCGTCCACCTGCTCGGATTTCAGCGTGGCGATGGCGGCGTCGAGGGAGGCGCGGTCGAGCGCGGTCTCGATCGTGCCGTCGGCGCGGAGGCGCTCGCGCAGCGGGAGGCGCAGGCGGCGGGGGATGAGGGCGGGGGGCGGCGGCAGGCGGAGGTCGTAGCGCTCGGGCTTCAGGCCCTCGCGCATCTCGATCACGTCGCGATGGCCCTCGGTGGTGAGCAGCGCGGTGCGGGCGAGCTTGCGCTCGAGCAGCGCGTTGGTGGCGACGGTGGTGCCGTGGACCAGGCGCTCGGTGACGTCCAGAAGCTCGCGCAGCGTGATGTGCAGGGACTGCGCGAGGATGCGCAGGCCCTCGATCACGCCCTCGGACTGGTCGTGCGGGGTGGTGGCGGATTTGGCGAGCACGGTCTCGCCATCGGCGCCGATGCAGACGACATCGGTGAAGGTGCCGCCGACATCCACGCCGATGCGATAGGGGCCCATCATGGGATCAGGCCCTCCGCGCGGTCGGCCGCGATGGCGGCGGGGTCGCGTTTGGCGGGATCGCCCCAGCCGCCGCCGCCGGCGGAGCGGACGATCAGGACATCGCCGGGGGTGAGTTCCACGCCGGTCTCCTTGGTGCGGAGGTCGCGTTCCGTGCCGTCGGCGTGGCGCAGCGTGTAGCGGTGGGGCGCGCTGTCCTCGCCGCCGAGCATGCCGGCGGAGCCGTGGCGGGCGCCGTCGCCGGCGGTGTTGGCGCGGGCGGGGCCGTCGGTTTCGAAGACCAGTTCCAGCTCGGCGCCGAAGCCGCCGCGGTGCTGGCCGGCGCCGGCGGAACCGGGGCGGTATTCGTGGCGGCGGAAGAAGAGCGGGAAGCGCGCCTCGGCCATCTCGACGCTGCCGAACTTCAGGCCGCCGGCGGAATGCCATTCGCCCACGCAGGACCAGCCATCGCCCTTGGCATGCCCGCCGCCGCCGGGGCGCGCGTGGAAGAGATGCCAGACGAAGCCGCGCTTGCGCTTCGGGTCGCGGCCCTGGATGGCGACGCGGAAGCGGCGGCCCCAGCCGCCCATGGCGCGGTCGGGGCAGGCCGGCGCGAGCGCCTTGACGATGGCTTCCACGATCTCGTTGGAGCAGTGGCTGGTGCAGAGCGTGACGGCGGCGCCCTCGCGCGGGCGGACGATGCTGCCCTCGGGGGCGATCACGGTGAGGGGGCGGAAGGCGCCGTCATTCTTCGCGACCTCGGGATCGAGCAGATAGGCGAGCGCCATGCGCGCGGCGCTGACGGTATTGGGCCAGGAGGAATTGACGAAGCCGCGCACCTGGGGGGAGCTCTCGGAGAGGTCCACCTCGATGCGGCCGCCGCGCTTGGTGACGCGGGCGCGGATCGGGATGTCGGTGGCGCCGTGGCCGTCATCGTCGAGCACGGCCTCGCCGCGGTATTCGCCATCTTCCCAGCCGGCGATGATGCGGCTGGCATGGCCTTCGGCGAGGTCGAGGATGGCGTCGGAGGCGGCCGACAGTTTCTCCGCGCCGTGCTCGGCCAGCAGCGCGGCGATGCGCTTCGCGCCGAGCCTGGCCGCGCCCCACATCGCCATGAGGTCGCCGCGGAAATCGCGCGCGATGCGGGTGTTGAGGGCGAGCATGTCGAGCAGGTCCGCGCGCAGCGTGTCGTTCTCGCCGAGGCGGATGGGGGGGATGCGGATGCCCTCCTGCCAGATCTCGAAGGCGGCGGGGTTGTAGGCGCCGTGGGTCGCGCCGCCGATGTCGGATTGGTGGGCGCGGACGACGGTGAGGAAGCGCAGCTCGCCGCCGTCCCGATGACCGGAGGCCACAGGCCGGAGCTCTGAATCGGGCCGGCTCTCCCGGTCGAAGACCGGGAGAACAAAGGTCAGATCGGGCAAGTGGCTGCCGCCGTGCCAGGGGTCGTTGAGCAGGTAGGATTCACCCGGGCGGATCGCGGCGCCGAACGCCTCCAGCACGGCCTGGGCGGCGAAGGGCATGGCGCCGACATGGACCGGGATGTGGTCCGCCTGCGCCACCAGGCGGGCCTGCGCATCGCATACCGCGATCGAGAAATCGCGGGACGAGTTGAGGATCTGGGAGGTCGCGGTGCGGAGCAGCGCCTCGCCCATCTCCTCGACGATGGCGCGAAAGCGGTTTTCCAGCACCGCGAGCGTCACGGGGTCGATCTGCATGGCGCGAGGGTCCGGCCCGTGGCCATCGCGGTCAAGGCCGTCTGGCGGGGGCGGCGCGGCGGGCCCATCATGGCCGCGTGGAGCGTTCGACCACCCTTTCCGCCCTGCTGGAGGCCACGGCCGCGCGCCGCCCCGATGCGGCGGCGCTGCCGGGGATGGGCTGGGCCGAGGCGGCGTGGCGGGTGCGCCGGCTGGCCGGGGGGCTGGCGCGGGAGGGGATCGGGCCAGGTGACCGCGTGGCGCTGTTCCTGCCGAACCGGCCGCATTTTCTCCTGCTGCTGCTGGCACTGGCGCGGCGGGGGGCCTGCGCGGTGCTGCTCAACACGCGCTTCCGGGGCGCGGAGTTGGGGCCGCTGCTGGCGCGGGCGAAGCCCTCCGCCATTGCCATCGCGCGCGATTTCGCGCCGGTGGATGCGGGCGCGATCCTGCGCGACCTGCCGCACGGCGCGCTGCGCTTCGCGATCGGCGCGGATGGCGCCGGCGCGGGCGAGGTGGCGGGCCTGCCGGTGATCCCGCTCGCGGCGCTGGAGGCCGGGGAGGCGCCGGATCTGGCGACGCGCGATTCCGAGTGCCTGACCTTCACCACCTCGGGCACCACGGCGGGGCCGAAGCTGGTGCTGCACCGGCAGCGCTCCATCGCGGCGCATGCGCAGGATGTGGCGGCGCGGATCGGCCTGGATGCGCCGGGGGCCGCGGCGCTCGCGGCGGTTCCGCTCTGCGGGACGTTCGGGCTCTCGCTGGCGCTCGCCGCCCTCGCCGGGGGGGCCGCCATCCATCCGATGGAACGATTCGACGCTGTCGCGGCCGATGCGCTGATCCGCGCGGCCGGGATCACGCACATGGTCGGCGGGGACGACATGCTGCTCGCGCTGGCCGAGATCGCGGCGGCGCCCTACGCGCCCTTCGCCTTCACGGGCTTCGCCAATTTCCACGGCAAGGCCGAGCGGCTGATGACGGAATCGGCGCGGCTCAACCTCGCGGCCCGCGGCGTCTATGGGAGCTCGGAGGCGCAAGCGCTGTTCGCGTTGCAGGACCCGCAGGGCCCGCATGCCGCGATCGGTGGCGGCGTGCCGGCGAGCGCGGATGCCACCTGCCGCGTGGACGCGGAGGGCGCGTTGTGGCTGCGCGGCCCGTCTCTCTTCGACCGCTACCTCGGCGACGAGGCGGCGACCGCGCGGGCCTGGCGCGAGGGGTGGTTCGCCACCGGCGACATCGCCATGGCACATCCCGATTCGCGCGGCTTCGATTTCGTGACGCGCGCCGGCGATGCGCTGCGGCTCGGCGGGTTCCTGGTGTCGCCGGAGGAGATCGAGGGCTTTCTTCTCGCGCAGCCCGGCGTCGCGGCGGCGCAGGTCGTGGCGCATGAGGGCCGCGCCGTCGCCTTCGTCATCCCGGGCTCGGGCTTCGACGAGACCGCGCTGCGCGCCGCCATCGCGGGAAACCTCGCGCGCTTCAAGCAGCCGGACCGCATCGTGACACTCGAGGAATTCCCCACCACGGATGGGCCGAACGGGCGCAAGGTGCAGCGCACGAGGCTGCGCGAGATGGCCGCTTCGTGAGCGACGGCCAAGCCAGGGATCCGCGCATGGTCGCGGCCATCGTGGCCAGCGCGCTGTTCATGCAGAACCTGGATTCCAGCGTGGTCGCCACCGCGCTGCCGGCCATGGCGCGGGACCTCGATGCCGATCCGGTGCATCTCTCGGTCGCCATCACCTCCTACCTGATGGCGCTCTGCGTGTTCATCCCCGTCTCCGGCTGGGTGGCGGACCGCTTCGGCGCGCGGCGCGTCTTCATGGCGGCCATCGCGGTCTTCGCCGGCGCCTCCGTGCTGGTGGGCCTGTCGCAGGGCGTGCCTTCGCTCGTGGCGGCGCGCATCGTGCAGGGGATCGGCGGGGCGATGATGGTGCCGGTCGGGCGGCTGCTGCTGCTCCGCCGCGTCCGGAAGGAGGAGCTGATCACCGCGATGACCTGGCTCACCATGCCGGGGCTGCTCGGCCCGGTGCTGGGGCCGCCGGTCGGCGGGCTGCTCACCGACGCCTTCTCCTGGCGCGCCGTGCTCTGGCTCAACGTGCCGATCGGCGTGATCGGCCTCGCGCTGACCTGGCGGTTCATCCCTGAAGTCGAGCGGCAGGATCCGGGGCCGCTCGATGCGCGCGGGCTCACGCTCTGGGGGCTCGCGCTGACCTGCCTGATGGCGGGGCTCGAGACGCTGGGGCGGCCGATCGCGCCCACGGGCTTCGCGCCGCTGGCGCTGCTGCTCGCCTTGGGACTGACCGTGCTGGCGGTGCGCCACTCGCGGCGCGCGGTGCGGCCGGCGGTGGATCTCAGCCTGCTGCGGCTGCCGAGCTTCGGGACGAGCATGGGCGGCGGGTCCCTGTTTCGCGTCGGCGCGGCGGCCCTGCCCTTCCTGCTGCCGCTCAAATTGCAGATCGTCTTCGGGCTTTCGGCGAGCGCGAGCGGGCTCATCACCTTCGCGACCGCGCTCGGCGCCTTCACCATGAAGCCGCTGGTGCGGCCCACGCTGAAACGCTTCGGCTTCCGGGCCGTGCTGGCGGTGAACGGCGTGCTGGCGGCGATCGGCGTCGCGGCGTGTGCGCTGTTCACGCCGGCCTGGCCGCTGGCCGCGATCTTCGTGGTGCTGGCGATCGGCGGCGTGACGCGGGCGCTGCAATTCACCGCGCTCGGCACGCTCTCCTACGCCGACGTGCCATCCGAGAAGCTGGCGCCGGCGACGGCGATGGCGGGCACGCAGCAGCAGCTCGGCCAGGCGCTCGGCGTGGTGCTCGGGTCGCTGACGCTGGTGGCGTCCCAATATGTGACCGGGGCGGCGATGCCAGGGGCGACGGAATTCGCGCTCAGCTTCGTGATCGCCGGCGGCGTGATGCTCGCCTCCGTCCCCTTCATGCTCGCCATGCCGCGCGATGTGGGGGCGGGCGTCTCGGGCCACCGAGGCTAATCATTTCCCCTGCCGCATGGCATGCTGCCCGCCTTCGGGGAGGTTCCTCCATGCGCCGCCTGCTTTCGCTGCTGGTCGCCCTGCTGCTGCTCGCGGCGCCGGTCGCCGCCTTCGAGATACCGGGCCTCGACAACGACGCCGACCGCTACGCGGCGGAGTTGCAGCGCCGCAGCCCCGCGGGCGGCACGCCGCAGCAGCGCCAGCAGGCCGAGCAGCGCGCGCGCACGGCGATGCAGCGGAACGACTGGGCGGCCGCCGCGACGGCCTGGGAGGACCGCATCGCCGCCGGCCAGGCCACCGCCGATCATTGGATGGCGCTGGCCGAGGCGCAGCTCCGCCGCAACCCGCCGGAGGCGCTGCGCGCGCTGCAGGCCGGCTGGCGCGCCTTCATGATGGTGCCGGGCGGCGCGCCCGAGATCCCGTCCCTGACGATGATGGCGGAGGCGCTGCGGCGGCTCGACCAGCCGGTCTGGCAGATCCGCGCGCTGGAAGCGGTGGTGGAACGCGCGCCCGAGGATGCGCGGGCCCGCGAGGCGCTGGCCGCCGCGCGGCGCGCCGCCGGTATCCTGCTGCGCCAGGTCCGCACCGAGCCGGATGCGGAGCCGGCGCGCGCCTGCCTCGCCTTCACCACCGCGCCGTCGCGCCGCACCGATTGGCAGCCGGGCGACTGGATCCGCGCGGAGCCGCCGATCCCTGGCCTCGCCGTGACGAAGGAGGGCGACCAGATCTGCGTGGCCGGCATCCCCTGGGGCCGCACCACGCGGCTGATCCTGCGCGCGGGCATGCCGGGCGAGGACGATCTCCGCGTCGCGCGCGACACGCCGATCAACGTGGCGATGCCCAACCGGCAGCCGCGCATCATCTTCGACAGCCGCGCCTTCATCCTGCCGCGCGGCCAGCAGCCGCGGCTGACGGTCGCCACTGTGAATGTGACGGAGATGGTGCTGACGCTGGCGCGCGTGACCGAGCGGAACCTCGTCGGCATCACGCGCGACTGGCGGCCGGGCGAGGAGCTCGAAACCTGGATCGGCCGCATGGCGGGCGAAAGCTTCGGCCGAATCGTCTGGGAAGGTCGCGCGACGCTGCCGGCCGGAGAGCCGAACCGGCTGAACCGCAACGCGCTGCCGATCCCGGAGCCACTGCTGACCGCGGGGCCGGGGATGTATGTGCTCGTCGCCCGGCCCGGCGATGGCGCGCGGGGGCGCGGCATGGCGGAATCGGCGGTTGCGATCCTCGCCACCGATCTCGGCGTGACGGCGTGGCGCGGCAGCGGCGGGCTGGCGGCGCAGGTGCGCGGCTTCTCCGATGCCGCGCCGCGCGGCGGCGTGCGCCTCGCGCTGCTCACGCGCAACAACGACATCCTGGCGGAGACGACGACCGGCGCCGATGGGCTCGCCCGCTTCGACGCGCCGCTGCTGCGCGGCGAGGGCGGGCAGGCGCCGGCGGCGATCCATGCCTTCCTCGGCGATGATTTCGCGGCGCTGGACCTGGAGACGGCGGCCTTCGACCTGAGCGACCGCGGCGCGGCGGGTCGGCCGCATCCGGGGCCGCTCGATGCCTTCGTCTGGCTCGACCGCGGCATCTACCGCCCCGGCGAGACGGTGCAGGTGAGCGCGCTGCTGCGCGACGCGGGCGGCGCGCCGGCCGACATCCCGGCCCGGCTGCGCATCCGGCGGCCGAACGGGCAGGTGTTCTTCGAGGGCGTGCCGGATCGCGCGCCGGGCGCGGCGTTTTCCGTGCCGGTGAGGCTTTCCAATGGTGCGCCGGCGGGGGCGTGGCAGGTGGAGGTGCTGGCCGATCCCGCCGCGCCGCCGATCGGCACGACGAGCTTTCGCGTGGACGCCTTCGTGCCGGAGCGGCTGGAGGTGAATGCGGGGCCGCTGCCGGCGCAGCTCGTGCCAGGCACGCCGACCGATATTCCCATTGCCGCGCGCTTCCTCTACGGCGCGCCGGGCTCGGGGCTGACGGGCACGGCCGATCTGCGGCTCTCGATTGATCCCGAGCCCTTCGAGGCCTGGCGCGGCTGGCGCTTCGGGCTCGCCGACGAGCAGTTCGCGCCCGATCTCCAGAGCTTCGAGATCGGCGAGACCGACGACCAGGGGCGCGCGACGCTGACGCTCACCCTGCCCTCCGCGCCCGACACGACGCGGGCGGTGAAGGCGGATGTCGCGATCATGATGGAGGAGCCGGGGGGCCGCGCCTCGGGCACGCGATTCACGCTGCCGGTGCGGCCGCGCGGGACGCTGCTGGCGATCCGCCCGGGCTTCGAGAACGACGCGATCGACGCCAATGCCGAGGCCGGCTTCGAGATCGCGGCGGTGAACCCGGACGGCAACGCCATCGCCGCGACGCTCAGGCTGCGGCTGGTGCGCGAAAGGCCGGATTGGCGCATCGTCATGCGCGACCGCATCGCGCGCTACGAGACCGTCTGGCGCGACGAGCCGGTGGACAGCACCGAGCTCCGCGTTGCCGCGAACGCGCCGGGCCGCTTCGCGCGGCGCCTGCCCTTCGGGCGCTACCGCATCGAGGTGACGGAGCCGGGCGGGTTGGCGATCGCCTCCTACCGCTTCCGCTCGGGCTGGGCTTTTTCGGAGTCGCCGGAGGTGCCGGACCGCGTGGACCTCGCCAGCGACCGGCAGGCCTACAATCCCGGCGACACGGCACGGCTGCGGATCACGCCACCTTTCGCCGGACGCGCGAGCGTGGCCGTGCTGACGGATCGGCTGCTGTCGCTGCGCGAGATCGAGGTGCCGGAGGCCGGCGCGGAGGTGGAGATTCCCGTGGATGCGAGCTGGGGTCCCGGCGCGCATGTCGCGGTGACGGTTTTTCGGGCGGGCCAGTCGCCGCAAGGCCGGCCGGCGCGCGCGCTGGGGCTGGCCTGGATCGCGCTCGATCCGGCCTCGCGCCGGCTCGATGTGGCGATCGAGACGCCGGACCTGATCCGGCCGCGCCAGCGTATCGAGGTGCCGGTGCGCATCGCGGGCGGGGGTTCGGCGCATCTGACGCTCGCCGCGGTGGATGAGGGCATATTGCGCCTCACGCGCTTCCGCTCGCCCGATCCGGTGGCGCATTTCCTCGCGCGGCGGCGGCTGGGGGCGGATATCCGCGACGATTACGGTCGGCTGATCGCGGCGGCGGAGGGCGAGGCCGCGGTGCTGCGCCAGGGCGGCGACGACATGGAAGCCGGCGCGATGATCGAGATCCCGCAACGCCTCGTCGCGCTGTTCAGCGGCGTGGTGCAGGCCGGGCCGGATGGCGTGGCGCGGGTGCCGCTCGACATCCCGGATTTCGCCGGCGAGCTGCGGCTGATGGCGGTGGTGTGGGACGGCGCGCGGATCGGCTCGGCGTCCAGGCCGATGACGGTGCGCGAGGCGGTGATCGCGGAGGCGCTGCTGCCGCGCTTCCTCGCGCCGGGCGACGAGGCGCGGCTGCCGCTGCTGCTGCACAATATCGAGCTGCCGGCGGGGGAGATCGTCGCGCAACTCAGCGCGAGCGGCGCGGTGCAGATCGCGGGGCCGGCGGAGCTGCGCCAGACGCTCGCGACCGGCGCGCGCGGCCAGCCGGCAACCGCGCTGCGCGCCACGGTGGCGGGCGAGGGCGTGATCCGGCTCGCGGTGACGGGGCCGAACGGTTTTCGGACGGAGCGCGAGGCGCGGATCACGGTGCGGTCCTCGCGCGCGCCGGTGACGGAGGTGGCGATCAGCAATCTCGCGCCGGGGCAGACGGCGGCGGTGCCGCTGCCGTCGGATCGCTTCATCCCGGGCACCTGGGCTGCGCGCGTCACCTTCGGCGCGCCGGTGCGCTACGATCCGGCGGCGATGCTGGCGGCGCTGAAGCGCTTTCCGCTGGATTGCCTGGAGCAGGCGTCCTCGCGCGCGCTGGGGCTCGTCTATGCGCCCCAGAACGCCGATCTCGCGGCGGAGGATGCGGCGGCGCTGGGGCAGGCGGTGACCTCGATCCTCGATCGCCAGCGCTTCGACGGCCGCTTCGGCTTCTGGACGGCCGAGAGCAGCGTGCAGGATTGGGCGAGCCTCTACGCCACGGAAGCGCTGCTGCGCGCCCGCGCGGCCGGCGTGACGGTGCCGCCATCGGCGATCGAGGAGGCGCTGCGCCAGATCGACGAGGCGCTGGAGCGCGACGCGAGCCGGCCGGAGGATCGCGCGCTGATGGCGTATCGGGTGCATGTGCTGGCGCTCGCCGGGCGCAACCGGCTCGGCGCGGCGCGGCGGCTGGCGGAGAACATCGACAACCTGCCGACGCCGCTGGCGCGCGCGCAGCTTGCCAGCGCCTTCGCCCGCGCCGGCGATCGCGCACGCGCCGAGCAGATCTTTGCCAGTGCGCTGGCCAGCACGCAGCGGAATTTCTGGTGGTTCGATTTCGGCAGCCCGGAGCGCGACCTGCTGGCGATCGCGGTGCTGCTGAAGGAAAGCGGCGTCGCGCAGGACCAGCTGCCGAGCCTGCTCGGGCGGCTGCCGGGCGCGAACTTCACGCCGGCGATGGCCAACACGCAGGAACAGGCCTGGGCGATCGCCGCGGCGAGCGTGCTCGGGCGCGACGGGCGACCGGCGCGCATCACGCTGGATGGGCGCGACCTGCCGACCGCGCCGGTGGTGGGCGCGGCGCTGACCGCGCCGGGCCAGGCGCGCAACCGGGGCGAGGCGCCGGTGGCGCAGGCGGTGTCCATCCTGGGCATCCCGACCTCGCCGCTGCCGGCCTCGTCCCAGGGGTTGCGGGTGGCGCGGCGCTTCTTCGCGCTGGATGGCTCGGCGCTGAACCTCGATGCGCTGCGCACGGGGACGGAGTTCATCCTGCAGCTGGAGTTGCGCGCGACGACGGGCGAGCGCCACCAGGCCATGCTGTTCCAGGGCCTGCCGGCGGGGTGGGAGATCACCTCCCGCCTGCCGCCGGGCGATCTGCAGGGCATGGCCTGGCTCGGCACGCTGACCGAGGCGGATTCGCAGCCGGCGCGCGACGACCGCTTCGCCGCCGCGGTGACGCTGACCGAGCGGGGTCAGATCGCGCGGCTCGCGGTGCGGGTGCGCGCGGTGACGGCGGGGCGCTTCGAATTGCCGGGGATGGAGGCGCAGGACATGTACCGCCCGGGCATCCATGCGCGGCAGAACAGCGGGCGGATCACCGTGCTGGGGCCGGATGATCCGCTGCCGGTGGTCGCGCCGCCCGCGCAGCCTGCGCGACCCCAGAACCAGGCGCCGGGCCAGGCGCCGAACCAGACGGCGCCGAGGCGGTAGCAGGTGCGCGGACGCATCGCGCTCGCGACGCTGGCGGTGCTCGCCGGCGTCGCGGGCGTGCTCGTCGCGCTCGACCGGCTGTTTCCGCCGAACCTGGCGCGCCACGCGGTCACCGGCATCACCATCCTCGACCGGGAGGCGCGCACGCTCTCGCTGCTGCCGGCGCCGGGCGGCGTGTGGCGGTTGCGCACCACCGCGGGCGACGTGCCGCCGCATCTGCTCGAGATGCTCATCGCCGCGGAGGATCGGCGCTTCCGCCTGCATCCCGGCGTGGACCCGATCGCGCTGGCGCGCGCCGCGTTCCAATGGGTCCGCGCGGGGCGGGTTGTCTCGGGTGGATCCACGATCACCATGCAGGCCGCGCGGCTGCTGGAGCCGCGGCCGCGCACGCTGCGCAGCAAGGCGATCGAGATCCTTCGCGCGCTGCAACTGGAGGCGCGGTTCAGCAAGGACGAGATCCTCGGCATCTGGCTGACGCTGGCGCCGCAGGGTGGCAATCTCGAAGGGCTGGAGGCCGGGGCGCTGGCCTGGTTCGGGCGGCCCGCCTTGATGCTCGACGCGGCGGAGTCCGCGCTGCTGATCGCGCTGGCGCGGCGGCCGGAAGCGACGCGGCCCGACCGCCACCCGGACGCCGCGCGGCGCGCCCGCGATGCGGTGCTGCTGGCGCGCGCCGCTGGCGCCGGCGGCGTGACCGATGACGAGCGCGCCATCGCGCTGGCGGCCGCGGTGCCGGCGCGTCGGCTGCCGATGCCGCGGCTGGCGCCGCATCTCGCGCGCGCGCTGGCGCGCGATGCAGCACCCGGCAGCCGCATCGCCACGACGCTGGACCGCGACCTCCAGCGCGCGGCGGAGCGCATCGCCGCCGACACTCTTCCCGAGTTGCCGGAGCGCGCCTCCATCGCGCTGATCCTCGCGGACATCGCGACGCGGGAAACCCGCGCTCTGGTGGGCGGCGCGTTCGGCGATGCGCAGCGCGCCGGCATGCTGGACCTCACGCGCGCGGTGCGCTCGCCGGGCTCGGCGCTGAAGCCCTTCATCTATGCGATGGCCTTCGAGCAGGGCGTCGCGCGGCCCGAAAGCGTGCTGGCCGATCTGCCGCTGCGCTTCGGCGGCTACGCGCCCGAGAATTTCGATCGCGGCTTCGCCGGCCGCATCACGGCGGCCGATGCGCTGCGGCAATCGCTGAACCTGCCGGCGGTCGCGCTGCTGAACGAGGTCGGGCCGATCCGCTTCGCGGCGGTTCTGAAGGCCGCCGGCGCACCGCCGCGCCTGCCGCCGGCCGCCGAGCCCTCGCTACCGCTGGCGCTCGGGGGCGCGGGGATGACGCTGCGCGGCATGGTCGGGCTCTACGCGACGCTCGGCGACGAGGGGCGCGCCGCGCCGCTGGTGATGCGCCTGGGAGAGGAGGCGGCGCGCCAGCCCGTGCTCGCGCCGCGCATCGCGCGGGAGGTCGCGGGGCTGATGGTGCAGCCCTTCCCCGGCGGCGGACCCGCCGGCGTCGCGTGGAAGACCGGCACGAGCTGGGGCGGGCGCGATGCCTGGGCGTTGGGGCTCGATAGGCAGCATGTGGGCGGCGTGTGGATCGGGCGGCCCGACGGCACGCCGATCCCCGGGGCGACGGGGCGCAACCTGGCGCTGCCGGTGCTCGCGCGGAGCTTCGCGCTGCTGCCCGCCGCGCCGCGCGCACCGCGCGGCGTGCGGCCGCAAGCGGCACCCTTCGCCGAGGCGCCGGACCGGCTGCGGCTGCTCTTCCCGATGCCGGGCGCGGTGCTGGCCGAAGGCGGTCCCGTCACCATCCGCGCCGCCGGCGGCCAGCGGCCGCTGACCTTCCTCGTGGATGGCGCGCCGCTGCCGACCGAGCGCGCGCGCCGCGAGGCCGGCTGGACGCCGCCGGGACCGGGCTTCTACCGCATCACCGTGCTCGATGCCGAGGGCGCGGCGGCGCGGGCGGAGCTGCGCGTGCGGTAGATCCGTTACACCGCGACCGTCGTGGTGGAACGGGGTCAGATGACGGCGTGCCGGACGCGGGCCGAGAGCCATTCGCTGATGGCGACGGTGGCGAGGATCAGGATGAAGATCATCGTCACCTGCGGCCAGGCGAGGGTGTTGATGGAGGCCTGCAGCTGCATGCCGATGCCGCCGGCGCCGACCAGGCCGAGCACCGTCGCCTCGCGGATGTTGATGTCCCAGCGGAAGACGCTGATGCCGGCGAAGGCGGGCATGATCTGCGGCACGATCGCCCAGGCCAGCACCTGCCCGCGGGACGCGCCGGTGGCCGTCACCGCCTCGACCTGGGTGCGGTCGATCTCCTCGATCGCCTCGTAGGTCAGCTTGGCGATGAAGCCGACGGAGCGCAGCGCGATCGCGATGATCCCGGCGAGCAGCCCCGGCCCCAGCACGATCACCAGGATGATCGCCCAGATCAGCGAGTTGATGGAGCGCGAGGCGACGATCAGGAACAGCATCAGCGGCCGCACGAACAGCACCGAGGGCGTCGTGTTGTGCGCCGCGAGGAAGGCCATCGGGAAGCCGATCACGATGGCGAGCAGCGTGCCGAGGGTGGCGATGTTGATCGTGTCCCACATCGGCTTCCACAGCACCGAGGAATAGGACCAGGCCGGCGGGAACATGCGCTGCACCAGGTCGGCACCCTGGGTCGGCGCGTCCCAGACGAAGGCCCAGATGGTGCGGCCCGAGATGAACTCGAAGCAGGCGATGGTCAGCGCCAGCGCCGCCAGCCAGCCGGCCCAGACCACCAGGTCGCCGCGCGGCGTGCGGCGGCGCCAGGCGGGGAGGCCCTGCGCGGTGGTGGTCACCGGCATGTCAGAGACCGTTTGAGAATGCTGGCGGCTGAGGGCTGGCAGGGAATTTTTCGTCACTGCAAGGCGCGGAACGCAGCCGATGCTGGTTGCATCGGCAAGTTTCGCAACGCTGCAGGGGCGGAAAAGATCCGCCAGGCCGACCCGCCAGTGTTCTCAAACGGTCTCTCACTGCACCTTCCGCCGGATCCAGGAGGACGAATACTCGGCCGCCAGCACGATCACGATGATGATCAGCAGCACCGCCGCGGCGGTGTCGAATTCGTAGCGGTCGAAGGCGGTGTTCAGCGTATCCCCGATGCCGCCCGCGCCGACCAGGCCGAGCACCGCGCTTTCGCGGAAGTTGATGTCGAGCCGGTAGGCCGACAGCCCGATGAGCCGCGGGCGCACCTGCGGCAGGATGCCCCAGGCCAGCAGCTGGAACCAGGAGGCGCCGGTGGCGCGCACGGCTTCCGCCTGCTCCTCGGCGATGTCCTCGATGTCCTCGGCGATCAGCTTCGCCATGAAGCCGATGGTCGCGAAGGAGAGCGTGAGCATCCCCGCCAGCGGCCCGAAGCCCACCATGGCGACGAAGACGATGGCGATGATGATCTCCTGGAAGGTCCGGCTGATGGCGATGATGCCGCGGCAGGCCAGGTAGATCGGCAGCGGCGCCAGGTTGCGCGCCGCGCCGACCGCGACCGGGATGGACAGCGCCACGCCGATCACGGTCGAGACCACCGTCATGGTCAGGCTCTCGAGCAGCCCCTCGATGATGTCGCGGCGCTTGCTGGTGAAGTCGGGCGGGAAGAAGCCGGCGATGAAGCGCAGGCCGCGCTCCAAGCCCTCCGCCGCGCGGGTCCAGTTCACCTCGACGCTGCCGATGGCCAGCACCGCATAGGCCAGCGCGCCGAGATAGACCGCGTAGCGCAGCAGCGGCGAGGCGATCAGCGGCGGCGGCCGCCAGGCGCGCGCGGCGGCGGCCGCGTCGAAGGTCGTGGCACTCATGCCGCGACCGTCTCCTCCGCCTCGTCCTCGGCGGCGCGGATGGTCTGCGACCAGTCCTCCTCGCCGTAGATCGTCGTCAGCACCTCGGCGGTCAGCTCCGTCGCCGGGCCGTCGAACACCACCGCGCCGGCGCGCAGCCCGACGATGCGGCGGCAGAACTGCTGCGCCAGCGCCACGTCGTGGATGTTGATGATGGCGGCCAGGCCGCGCTCCTCGCACAGCTCCACGATCAGCCGCATGATCTGGCGCGAGGTCTTGGGATCGAGGCTCGCCGTCGGCTCGTCCACCAGCAGCAGCTGCGGGTCCTGCATCAGCGCGCGCACGATGCCCACGCGCTGGCGCTGCCCGCCGGAGAGCGCATCGGCGCGCTTGTCCACCATGTGCTCGAGCCCGACGCGATGCAGCAGGCGGAAGGCTTCCTCGACATCCTTGCGCGGGAAGCGGCGGAACCAGGAGGGCCAGAAGCCGACATAGCCGAGCCGGCCGGAGAGCACGTTCTCCATCACCGTCAGCCGCTCGACCAGCGCGTATTCCTGGAAGATCATCCCCATCCGCCGCCGCGCCCGCCGCAGCGCGCCGGCCCCGAGCCGCGTGAGCTCGACACCGTCCAGCACCACGCTGCCGGCGGTGGGTTCCACCAGCCGGTTGACGCAGCGGATCAGCGTGGACTTGCCGGCACCGGAGGGGCCGATCAGCGCCATGACCTGGCCCCTGGGCACCGCGAGATCCACTCCGCGCAGCGCCAGATCCCCTGTCGGGTAGCGCTTCGTCAGCCCGGCGACGGTCAGCAGCATGTCAGTGTTCCGGCATGGCACGGTGCGGCCCGGGGAAGGCCCGGGTCGCGCCCTGTCGTCGGTTCAGCGGCAGGTGTAGCGCACGCCCGTCGCCTCATCGATCTGGCGGACGACCGACCAGTGCTGCCGGTAGGTGATCGGCATGAAGGCCTCGGCCGGCGGCTCGTTCTTCTCGAACTCGCGCAGCAGCGCGGTGCCCTGCCAGTCGAAGGTCTCGAAGGCGCGGCGGACATTGGCCGCCAGCTCCGGCGCGAGATTGTGCGCATGGCCATAGGCGGTGGTCGGGAAGGGATCGCTGCGGTAGATCGTGCGGATCCGCGCGGCATCCACCGCGCCGCGCGCGACCATGCGCGTCATCACCGAATTGGCGATCGCCGCGGCCTCGTAGTCGCGGTTGGCGACGCCGATGATCGAGTTGTCATGCCGGCCCGAGAAGGCGGTGCGGTAGTCGCGGTCGGCGCGCAGGCCGAAGCTGCTCTCCAGCAGCGCCGAGGGCGCCTTGAAGCCGGAATTGGAGGTCTGCGCGGTGAAGGCCACGAGCCGCCCGCGCAGGTCCTCGATGCGCTGGATCGGCCCGTCCGCCTGGACGATGATCTCCATGTTGTAGCCGAAGCGGCCATCGCGCGAGGCCATCATGCTGAAGGGCGCGAAGCCGGCGCAGTTCACCGCCAGCGGCGTCGAGCCGGTGTTGAAGCCCGCCACATGCAGGCGGCCGGCGCGCATCGCCTCGATCTGCGCCGCGTTGGACTGCACCGCGAAGAACTGGACGCGCTTGCCCGTGGTGCGCGCCAGGTGATCCATGAACTCCTGCCACACCGTCCGGTAGACCGCCGGATCCTCGACCGGCGTATAGGCGAAGACCAGGACCGGCGGGTTCACCTGCTGCCGCGCATCGGTCGGCGTATCGGCCACCATGTCCCCGTCACGGTCGCAATAGCGCACATCAAGCGTCCCGCGCGGACAGTCCTGCGCCGGCTGCGCGGCCGCCGGCACGGGGCCGGCAAGCAGCACAAGTGCCAAAAAGGCCAGAAGGCGTCCCATCATCTCCCGCATCCTCCGATTCCCGGCTTGTGGACTGGGCAGGCTGCTAGCGAGGCCAGTGCGCCGTGTCTGTTTCAGCGAGATGAAACATGCCGGCAGATCAGGGCCACTGCCAGCCCCTTGCGCGCCGGCCCGGCAGGCTTCGGCTTGGAGATGCCCTATCCCCGCCGGCGCGCGCGAATTTCCGCTTCCGTCCGCTTCGGCAGGTCGGGATCCGCCATCGTCCAGGGGACGTGCGAATCCCAGTAGCCATGTGCCTGGGGCAACCGGTCCGGCCCATCCTCCAGCGACGCGGCGGCGATATGCACCTCATCCGCCCAGAGCCCACCGCGGAACAGCATGGGCGAGCCGCAGTGGCGGCAGAAGCCGCGCTGGCCCTCGGGCGAGGAGGCATGCCAGGCGAGCGCCGGTTCCGCCTCCGGCTCCAGCGCGAAGGCGTCGCTGGCGACCGCGAGCCAGGTGACGAAGGCCGCGCCATGCGCGCGGCGGCAGCGCGAGCAATGGCAATGCGCCACCCATCGGCTGGGCAGCCGAGCGCGGAATCGCACGGCGCCGCAGAGGCAGCCGCCGCGCGCGGTGGAGGCGTCGGACATGGCTCTGTACCCGCTTTGTTCGCGCCGATCCTATCGCAACTGCGAGATGGACGGAAAGGGCTTGCATATAATTCGAAGTCGAAGTATCTACTTCGAAGTCGAAGGAGATAGCCGCCATGACCCATTCCCGCCGCCTCCTGCTGCGCGCCGCCGGCGCCGCCAGCCTCGCCCTGCTGCCGCTCGGCCGCGCCGGGCAGGTCGTGCGCGCCGCCGAGGCCGATCCGCTCGCACCCTGGGCCGCGGCGCCGGCCGCCTCGCATCCCGATCCGCGCGTGCGCGCGCTCGCCTGGGCGGTGCTCGCGCCCAACCCGCATAACCGCCAGCCCTGGATCGCCGAGCTTCCCGCCGCCGCGCCCGAGCTGGTGGTGCTGCGCTGCGACCTCGATCGCCGCCTGCCGGTGACCGATCCGCTCGACCGGCAGATCGTCATCGGCCTCGGCGCCTTCGCCGAGTTGTTCCGCCTCGCCGCCGCCGAGACGGGTCGCGCCGTGACCCTGACCCCCTTCCCGGAGGGCGAGCCGCAGCCCCGGCTGGATGCCCGGCCGGTCGCGCTGCTCCGCCTCGGCGCGCCCGGCAGCGCGGCGCCGGACCCGCTGTTCCGCCACGCCGGGGCGCGGCGGTCGAGCAAGGTGCCCTATGACATGGCCCGCCCCGTGCCCGACGAGGCCTTCGCGGCGCTGGAAGCCGCCACGGCCGCGCCGATCCGGCTGGGCGGCACCGCCGAGCCCGCCCGCGTCGCGGCGCTGCGCGACATCGCCTGGCGCGCCTGGCAGATCGAGGCCGCGACGGAGGCCGCGCATCTGGAAAGCGTGAACCTGATCCGGCTCGGCCGGGCCGAGGTCGCGGCGAACCCCGACGGCATCAGCGTCTGGGGCCCCGGCATCGAGCAGGGCGTCGCCGCCGGCCAGATCACGCGGGAGGCGATGCTGCCCGGCCGCCCCGGCTTCCAGATGATGGTCGCGCGCTATGCGACGATGCTGGCGGCGACCCCGGCGCAGCTGTGGCTGACCTCGGCCGACAACAGCCGCGCGACGCAGCTCGCCGCCGGGCGGGACTGGCTGCGCGCGAACCTCGCCGCGACCGGCATGGGGCTCGCGCTGCACCCGGTCAGCCAGGCGCTGCAGGAATTCCCGGAGATGCGCGGCCCGTATGCGGATATCCACGCCGCGCTGGCGCCGGGCGGCGGCACGGTTCAGATGCTGGGCCGGCTGGGCTATGCCGGCGCAGTGCCGCCGACGCCCCGGTGGCCGGCGGAAACCCGGATCCGTGCCGTCTGACCCACCACTCTTCGCGCTGCTCAACGAGATCGGCATCATCGAGCACCTCGCCCGCAACCGGCTGGAACGGGTGCTGCCGGACGGGCTGCGCGCGAGCCATTTCGTCGTGCTGAACCACCTGGCGCGGCTCGGCGATGGGCGGAGCCCCGCCCGCATCGCCCGCGCCGTGCAGGTGGAGCCGCCGGCGATGACCAACACGATCCAGAAGCTGGAGGCTCGCGGATTCGTGCGCACCGCGCCGCATCCGCGCGACGGGCGCGGCAAGCTGGTCTACCTGACCGACTCCGGCCGCGCCGCGCGGGAGGCCGCGGTGGCCGCCGCCACGGCGGCGATCGCACCGCTGGCCGGCCGCCTCGACCCGGCGGAGATCCAGGCGCTGCTCGGCCCGCTCCAGCGCCTGCGCGCCGCGCTCGATGCCGCGCGCGACGGGGAGGAGCCGATCCCCGACGCCGACGCTTGACCGCGCCACCCCGGCGCGCGAGGGGAAGGGCGACACTGGAGCAACCCGGATGAACGCGCACACCGAACCCCCGATCGCCCGCTTCTCCCCGCAGGAGGCGCTGGTCTGCGCGATGGTGCTGATGTCGGTGGCGGATGGGCCGATGTCCGATGCGGAGCTCGGGATGATGAGCCGCATGGTGCAGAGCCTGCCCGCCTTCGCCGATTTCCACCCGAGCGGCATCGAGACCGTGACGGATGCCGTCGCCCGCCTGCTTCGCCGCAACGACGGGCTGGACCAGGCGGTGGCGCTGCTGCGCGAGACGCTGCCGATGCGCCTGCGCGAGACCGCCTACCTCCTGGCCTGCGAGGTCTGCGCCGCGGATGGCGATGCGACGCAGGAGGAGCTGCTGTTCCTCCAGGACCTGCGCATCGGGCTCGACATCGATCGCCTGATCGCCGGCGCGATCGAGCGGGCCGCCAAGGCGCGCTACCAGGTGATCTGATCCTTCCCGACATTTCATTTCGCGCCGGGGGCGTGACGCGTCATGCTGCCGACACGGCCAGGGGCGGAACCCGGCCGTGGAGGAACGCCATGCGATATGTCCGGAGCGCCCTGATCGCGGCCGCCGCCCTGCTTGCGCCGACGGCGCAGGCCCAGGCGCCAGCGCCGAATCCGGCGGCGATGACCTTCTTCGTCACCAGCGTGAACCCCGGCCGCGGCGGCGATCTTGGCGGCCTCGCAGGGGCGGATGCGCATTGCCAGGCGCTCGCCGCCGCGGTGGGCGCGGGCGGCCGCACCTGGCGCGCCTATCTCAGCACCCAGGGCGCCGGCGCGGTGAATGCGCGCGACCGGATCGGCACCGGGCCGTGGCAGAACGCGCTCGGCGTGGTCGTGGCGCGCAGCGTCGCCGATCTCCATTCCGATGCGAACGCCATGACCAAGGCGACCAACGTGAACGAACGGGGCCAGGTGGTGAACGGCCGCGGCGACACGCCGAACGAACACGACGTGCTCACCGGCAGCCAGGCGGATGGCACCGCCTTCGCGACCGCCGAGGATCGCACCTGCCGCAACTGGACCAGCGGCGGGGAGGGTTCCGCGATGGTCGGGCATCACGACCGCATCGGGCTCGACGAATCGGCCGCCGCGAAATCCTGGAACGCCTCCCACCCCTCGCGCGGCTGCAGCATCCCGGCGCTGCGGCAGAGCGGCGGGGCGGGGCTCTACTACTGCTTCGCGATCAATTGACCCGCACGACCGGCGGCAGCAGCGCCGCCGGGCGCCGATCCGCGGTGCACATGTCGTTGTCGCGCGGGCGCACGCCGAAATGCAGCCCGCGCGCATCGAGGGCGAGCAGGTCGTGGTCCTCGCGGCAGAGCGAGACCGGCTTCCAGTTCGCGCAGCCGGCGGCGGAGATGTCCACCTCGACATTCAGGCGCAGGCCGCAGCCGGCGAAGCCGAAGGCGGCGACGAGGCGCGGATCGTCGGTGAGCAGCGTGACGAGCTTGCGATCCTCGAAGAACACCGCCTCGAAGGCGCCCGGCACGGCGGCGGAGGCATCGCGCACCGCATAGGGACCGTGCGTGCGGAAGGCGAAGGTCCGCTGCGCCATCGCCGGGTCCAGCGCATGGGTGAAGACGAGGCTCCACTGGCCATCGGCGAAGGTGAAATGCCGCGTGCCGTGGCCGCCATACCAGGGCTCGGGTGCGCTGCTGGCCCAGCTTCCGCGCAGCGATTCCAGCGCCGCGCGATCGGCGAAGCCGGGCTCGGCCGCGGCGGGCGCGGCAGCGGACAGCGCCGCGCCGCAGAGCGCGGCGCGCAGGATGTCGGCGATCATGGTGCTCTCCTTCCTCGGGACGCGGCGGCGTGCCGGTCCACGAGAAGGACGCGCGAGCGGCGCCCGTTTCGACAGGCGCCCCAATCAATCCACGATCTCAATCCACGATGAAGAGCGTCGCGCCCTGCGTGGTCGAGGAGCGGTGCGCGGCATCGCCGAAATCGGAGACCTGGTAGCTCATGCCCGGCCTGAGCGTGAAGCGCCTTCCGTCGCGCAGCTCGGTCTCCAGCTCGCCCGCGACGACGAACAGCACATGGCCGCGGTCGCACCAATGGTCGGCGAGGTAGCCCGGCGAATACTCGACCATGCGCACGCGGAGATCGCCGATGGTCAGCGTGCGCCAGAGCGCCTGGCCCGTCTCGCCCGGATGCATGGTGGGCGGGACCTTCGACCAGTCGGTGACGGTGAAGGGGAAATCCGGGATCTTCATGGCTTCGGCTGCTTCGGCGGCAGCGGTTCGGTCGGGAAGCCAGCGGCGCGCCAGGCGCCGTAGCCGCCCTTGATGTGCGAGACGGGCTTCAGCCCCATCTCCTGCGCCGCGCGAGCCGCCAGCGCGCTGCGCAGGCCGCCGGCGCAGAAGAAGACGAAGTGCTTGTCCTGCTGGAATTGCGGCTTGGCATAGGGGCTCTCGGGATCGATCCAGAACTCCAGCATGCCGCGCGGGCAGTGGAAGGCGCCGGGAATGCGGCCCTCGCGCTCCAGCTCGCGGATGTCGCGGATATCCACGAACAGCACGTCGTCTCGGCCATACAACGCCTTCGCGGCATCGAGGCCGATCTCCTCGACGATCGCATTGGCCTCGTCCACGAGCTGGCGATGGCCCTTGGTGATCACCTGCGGCATGCGCGCTATCCCTGGTTCCGTGCGACGACCGCGCCGTGGCTGATCACGAGTGTCCGGGACGGCTGCGCGACCACGGCCTCGGCCACCGATTGCGCCTGCACCAGCACGATATCCGCGCGCTCCCCGACCGCGAGGCGGCAGGTCTCGAAGCCGCAGGCCTCGGCGGCCCAGTCCGTGACCATGCCGAGGGCCATGTCGATCTCGTCGTCGCGGCGGAAATCGTTCTTGAGGCCGATCAGCATGGCGCGCTGGAGCATGTCCGGCATGTTGTAGGGCGTCCAGGTATCCCGGATCCCATCATTCCCGCCGAAGATTTTTGCCTGTGCCGCGCGCGCGGCCTTCACCGAGGGCACAGGGCGGGAGGGCGGCGCCGTCGTGGCGATGGCGATGCCGGCCTTCGCGAGCGCCTCGTAGAGCGCCGGCGCGCGGGCGACTTCCCCCAGGCAGAAGGCATGGCTGACCACGACCTGGCCCTGCATGCCGAGCGCCTTCGTCCGCTCGATCATCAGGTCGAGCGCGAAGGCGCCGAGCTCGCCGGGCTCGTGCAGATGCACATCCAGCGGCTTGCCGTGCTTCGTGCAGAGCCCGAACACCGCATCGAGATGCCCCTTCGGATCGCGATCCATGCCGGAGGGATCGAGCCCGCCCACGATATCGGCGCCGTTGCGCAGCGCCGTTTCCATCAATTCCATCGTGCCGGGCCGGATCAGCAGGCCGGATTGCGGGAAGGCGACCACCTGGATGTCCATCGTGCCGCGCATCGCCTCGCGCAGCGCGACCAGCGCGTCGTTGTGGGTCGTGCCGATCTCGGTATCCACATCGGCATGGCTGCGGATGCGCGTGGTGCCCTGCGCCAGGAACTCCCGCGCCAGGCGCTCCGCCTGCCGCGCGGGATCAAGGCCGAGGCGCCGGCGCTGCGCGCGTTCATTGTCGATGCGGTCAATGAGGCGCGGGCCGACCTCGTTGACATACCACGGCATGCCCCAGAGCGACTTGTCGAGATGGGTGTGGCCCTCGACGAAGGCGGGCAGGGCGAGAAGGCCGTGCCCCGCTTCCTCGCTGGCGCCACGGGAGTCGAGGCCCGTCCCGATCGCGGCGATGCGGCCGTTTTCGACGAGGATGTCGGCCGGCGCGCCGCCAAGCGGCCGCACGTCGCGCAGCAGCAGCCTCGTCATGCCAGCACCCAGCTCCGAAAGAGGTCGAGATCAATGTTGCCGCCGCAGAGGATCACCGCGACGCGCTTGCCCTGCATCCGGTCCTTCTCCTGCATCAGCGCGGCGAGCGGCGCGGCACCGGCGCCTTCGGCCAGGTTGTGCGTATCGGTCCAATAGGCGCGGATCGCGGTCGCGACCTCCGCATCCGTCACCGTCACCACGCGCGCCGCACCCTTCAGGATCATCGCGAGCGCATCCGGATCGGGGATGCGAGTCGCCATGCCGTCGGCGCGGGTGTTGGCGGTCTCCACCGTCACGACCTGGCGGGCGCGAAAACTCAGCGCATAGGCCGGCGCCTCGGTGGACTGCACGCCGATGATCTCGGTGGACCGGCCCAGCAGGTCGCGCGCCATGATGCAGCCGCAGATGCCCGACCCCAGGCCGATCGGGACGTAGAGCGCATCGAGCGGCGGCGCGCTCCGCAAAAGCTCCAGCGCATAGGTGGCGACGCCGCGCACGAGATCCGGCGCGAAGGAGGGCGCGAAGTCCAGCCCGTCGCGCTCCGCCAGCGCCATCGCGTGGATGCGCGCGGCGTCGAAATCCTCGCCATGCTCGACCAGCGTCGCGCCGAAGGCGCGCATCGCCGCGTTCTTCTCCACGCTGTTGCCACGCGGCACGACGATGGTGACGGGCACGCCCGCGCGCGCGCCGGCGAAGGCCAGGCTCTGGCCGTGATTGCCGCGCGTGGCGGAGACGATGCCGCGCACGCCGGGCCGCGCGCGCTTCAGCGCGTCGAAGTAGGTGAGGCCGCCGCGGACCTTGAAGGCGCCGGTCGGCGTGTGGTTCTCGTGCTTGACCCAGACCTCCGCGCCCACGCGCGCGGCGAGCAGCGGCCAGGCATATTGCGGCGTCGGCGGGAAGACGCGGTGAACCAGCGCGGCGGCGTCTTCCAGGGCAGGCAGGTCGAACACGTGATCCCTCCGCATGCAACAGGCACGGTCCTGCGGCGTTCCTGTCCAGGACGTTACGTGGAGGACGGCGCGATGACCATCGTGGTGGACAGCAGCCAATGGACCGGGCAGCCCGGAGACAAGCCGGGGCCCATCGTGTGGGGCGAATTCCCGAGCGAAGCCGCGCGCGATGCGGCGCTGGAAGCGCTGCGTGCCGGGGGCGCAAGCCGGCCGGGGGAACTGGATCGGCTCGATATCCCGGACAATGCGGGCCAGGTGGCGCCGCCCGACGAGAAGCCCGTGGAGGCGAGCCACCGGAACATCCGTCAGGCCGGGGTGGGCCTTGCGATGGCCTCGACCGCGATGGCAGCGGCCGGGCTGGTGATCGCGTCGGGTGGTGCGGTGCTGCCGGCCGTCGCGGCGGCCGCGGCGGCTGGCACCGCGTCCGGCGCCGTGGGGGAGGCCATCGGGCATGCAGCCGCACCCAACACGGACGAATCCGAGGGGGGAGCGGCGTCAGCGACCCACGGGCCGCTCATCGGCATTCATGCGGACGACGCGGAGACACGGACCCGCGCCGAGGCGCTGCTTCGCGAAGCCGGGGCGAGCCGGATCTTCCTGGCCTGATCAGGTCGGCTTGAGGTTGATCGCGGCGGCCTTGCCGCGCTCCATCGCGATCTCGTAACTGAGCTTCTGGCCTTCGTTCAGCCCTTGCAGGCCGGCCTTCTGGACGGCGGTGATGTGCACGAAGACGTCCTTCCCGCCATCCTGGGGGACGATGAAGCCGAAGCCCTTCGTCGCGTTGAACCACTTGACGGTACCGATTGCCATGCGGGCCCGGCTCCTCTTGGGCTTGGCCCGGCGGCCGATTCCGCCCGGGCGACGCGCTGCGGGGCGTCGGCGAACCGGGCGATCCAGACTGGTAGGCCTGGCAGGCACGTGCAGCCGGCGCGGAGGGCGCAAGGCACCTTGCGCGCCGGGGCTTCGCGAAGTCAAAGCCGCAGGCCGCGCGGTCACGCGCTTGTCAGCCTTCGCAGATGCAAAAGGGGCGGGCCTTGCGGCCCGCCCCCTCGCAGACATCCGATCAGTGCGTGACTGATCAGAAATCCATGTCGCCGCCCATGCCGGGGCCGCCGGCCGGAGCCGCAGCCTTCTTCTCCGGACGCTCGGCGATCATCGCCTCCGTCGTGATCAGCAGCGAGGCGACCGAGGCCGCATCCTGCAGCGCCGTGCGCACGACCTTGGTCGGGTCGATGATGCCGGCGGCGACGAGGTCCTTGTACTCGTCCTTCTGCGCGTCGTAGCCGTAGGACGCGCCCTCGTTGCGCAGGATCTCGCCGGCCACGACCGCGCCATCCTTGCCGGCGTTCTCGGCGATCTGCTTGAGCGGCGCCTGGATCGCGCGGCGCACGATCTCGATGCCGACCTGCTCGTCGTTGTTCAGGCCCTTGAGGTGGCCGAGCTTGGTGGAGGCGCGCAGCAGGGCGACGCCGCCGCCCGGCACGATGCCTTCCTCGACCGCGGCGCGGGTCGCATGAAGCGCGTCGTCGACGCGATCCTTGCGCTCCTTCACCTCGATCTCGGTGGCGCCGCCGACCTTGATCACCGCCACGCCGCCGGCGAGCTTCGCCAGCCGCTCCTGCAGCTTCTCACGGTCGTAGTCCGAGGTCGTCTCCTCGATCTGCGCCTTGATCTGGTTGACGCGGGCCTCGATGTCCTTGCGCTTGCCCGAGCCGTCGACGACCGTGGTGTTCTCCTTGTCGATCGACACGCGCTTGGCGCGGCCGAGCATGTTGATCGTCACGGTCTCGAGCTTGATGCCGAGGTCTTCGGAGATGACGGTGCCGCCGGTGAGGATCGCGATGTCCTCGAGCATCGCCTTGCGGCGATCACCGAAGCCCGGAGCCTTCACGGCCGCGACCTTGAGGCCGCCGCGCAGCTTGTTGACGACGAGCGTGGCGAGCGCCTCACCCTCGACCTCTTCCGCGATGATGAGGAGCGGCTTGCCGGTCTGCACGACGGCCTCGAGCAGCGGCAGCATCGGCTGCAGGCCCGAGAGCTTCTTCTCGTGGATCAGGATGTACGGGCTCTCGAGCTCCGTCGTCATCTTGTCGGCGTTGGTGATGAAGTAGGGGCTGATATAGCCGCGATCGAACTGCATGCCCTCGACGACATCGAGCTCGGTCTCGAGGCTCTTGGCCTCCTCGACCGTGATCACGCCCTCGTTGCCGACCTTC
>VFQR01000917.1_pt1 | contig 28224 bp, 25 predicted proteins | sample 3512321 | NCBI WGS metagenome assembly VFQR01 (sample SAMN10412374, study PRJNA504923) | tailings metagenome | isolation source: Relicate 3 Philex TSF1 revegetated site | place: Philippines: Tuba, Benguet | collected 2017-08-29 | reverse complement strand
CAATGACGCGGGTTCGACCCGCAGGATCAGAATTTGTGCACAGCACACCGGCTGGCTTATGAAAGAGAAAGTAACGCTTTTCCTCCACACGCAGCTTTTCGCCATCAACGGCGACTTTCTGGCGGGAAAGATCAACACGCACCCCCAGTTCCTTCGCCACCACACCATCAATCGTCACGCGGCCCATTTCGATGTATTCTTCGCAGGCTCGGCGTGAACCATACCCGGCACTCGCCAGAACTTTCTGCAGACGTTCGCCTGCAGAGGCCTCGCCCGGCTGATCCGGATGGGCTGATTTGGAACCCTGATTTCGTGAAGAAGTGACCAGAGATGTTGTGCGGCGGGGAGGTCGAGAACGTTTCATTTGGTATCTGCCAGTATTGAGAAGTCCAGCAGTTTAGCAGACGACATCGCGAAAGAGTAATCAGTTTCGCAATTGTTCCCGCCAATTATCGCTCCAACTGATGACGATTGCACCACCCGCAAGACATCGCCGCAGCCATCGGGAGTCTCGCAAGCTCACCAAAAGTCTGATTGAGTGGTGCAAAACTTTGTGGTGGCTAGACTTTTGGGAAGTTCACGCCGGGGCATGCTATGCTCTCGTCCCTGATTCGTCTCGTATCATTCGCCCAGGGATGTCAGCCTGAGCATCTCCCGGGCTGGGGCTTTTCCAACATCCATGCGATGGCCTGGGGCTAGCTGGTAAATCTGTCACAACCTGTTATTTGAATAAGGTTTAAGTAAATGGAAGTCATTGACATCCTCTCCCGCTGGACACATATCGGAACTGCCGTCGTGATTATCGGGGGGAGTGTCTTTTTGCGATTTGTGATCTATCCCATCGCGAGCAAGCTCCCCGAAGATCAGCATCTCGCCTTAAGGTCGGCCATTATTTCCCGGTGGAAGATGTTTGTACACGTGGGGATTTTGCTCTTCCTGGTGAGCGGTTTTTATAACTACTTCCAGGCGATGCCTAAACATAAAGGACAGCCGATCTATCATGCCCTGATTGGCACCAAGATGCTGCTGGCCTTTGGCCTGTTCTTCCTCTCCTCGCTGCTCGTGGGACGCTCTGGACTGGCGGAAAAAGTACGCATGCGCATGGCTTACTGGCAGACAGTGGGCATTGTCCTCGGCGCCATCATCATTGGCATTTCGGGCTATGTGAAAGTCGCTGTCCCTGCCAAACCACCAGCCCCAACGACCAGCGCAACCGAAGTTCAAGCCACCACGTCGAGTACAGTGGATTCCCAGCCCGCAAACATCCCTGCCACTCCCATTGAACCAACCAGGTCGGAATAACTCCGATTCAAGGATTTCGCACAACCACAGCGCGACTCATCCCATGCTGGCTGTGTAATCCCAACTTCCAACTCTTAACTTCCAACTCCTAACATCCATTAAAAGATTCGAAAATTCGAAATGATCTGACGAAGTGAGCTTCGCGTTCCAGAGGGCAGGTTCCACAGAACGGCCCCAATCTCTGGAGATGGCGATGTCCCACAGTCAGTCGTCGAGTCGATATTCCGAACCTTCTGCCGAAACCGCTGGCATGATGGAACTGGGGCTGATCATTGCAGCCTCGATCATCTTTCCGCCCATTCTGCTCTTCGGGTTCATCATTGTGGGCCCGCGCGAAGAAGTCGTGGTCTTGAGGTTTGGCAAATATCTGACGACGCTCCGCAGCGAAGGGATCCGCTGGATTCATCCTGTCGGCAGGTCACTTCAAAGAATCTCCACCCGCGACACCACTTACAATCTGACGACTGAAACCGTAGTGGAAAAAAATGGTAACCCGGTGCTGATCAGTGCGGTGGTCGTTTATCGTGTCGAAGACACCATCAAGGCTGCTCTGCATGTGACCGATTACCACCGCTTTCTCGGAGATCAGGCCGGGGCTGTGGTCAAGCGGGTCAGTTCGCTCTTCCCTTACGAATCGAGCGATCCCAGCATCCCGTGCCTCAAAAAAGAGAGCGAAATTGTCAGTCAGGCGTTTGTGGCCGAATTGCAGGATGCCGTGAATCCAGCGGGAATCCGCGTGCTGATGGTGCGACTCAACGATCTCACTTACGCTCCAGAAATTGCTCAATCGATGCTGATGCGTCAGCAGGCGATGGCTTTGATCGACGCCCGCAAAACGATTGTCGAAGGGGCGGTCGAAATTGTTAAAGATGCCGTAACAAGACTGCGAGACAGCGGCTTCGAACTCTCGGAATCCGACCGGGACCAGCTCATCTCGAACCTGCTGGTCGTGCTCTGCAGTGGCGAGCGAACGCAACCCGTACTTGCTGTGCAGGCCGGGGGCAGAAAACATGCCCCGGGGACGGGCTCTTCCACCACCGAGTCGTGAGAACATCAAAATTCCCGTATTGAAGCGTGGCCGGTCTTGGGTAGCACGTCCCGGGGTGGCACGACCCTGGAGGCTCTGCGGAAGGGCGTGGTCTTTACCGGGGTGGTTGGACTCAAACGTCCGAGTCAGCAACTTAGAACCAGCATGCTTTTCTGAACTTTCAACGTGCTGTTGATTTCTGATTAGCGTAGAATTGCGTTTGCCGGCAGATTTCAAATCATTGCCGGCCTGCACGATCTCATGGCGAAACTATTCGCCACGCCGGCTATCGACTTGTTGTGAAATGATCCCTGACGATGAATCAACCACTCCCGAATTCTGCCGGATCAAATCAAGGTGCGATGGCTCGCCGCCAGTGGCTGGCTCAGGCCGGGAATGGTTGCGGAAGTCTGGCCCTGGCTCATCTCCTGGCGGGGTCAACATCTGGTTTATCATTTGGGGCCGAACCCACTGCGACACGTCAGCCACATTTCGCTCCCAAAGCCAAACGCGTCATCTACCTGTTTCAAAGTGGCGGGCCTTCGCAACTGGAAACCTTCGACTACAAGCCTCTGCTCAACGATCGCTTTGGAGAAGCCTTGCCAGATTCTGTCCGGCAAGGCCAGCGATTGACCGGGATGTCGGCCAATCAATCCTCTTTGATCATGGTGGGATCGAAGTTTGGTTTTCAGCAGCATGGGGCTGCACAGGCGTGGGTCAGCGATTTACTGCCGCACACGGCCAAAATCGTCGATGACCTCTGCATTGTTCGCTCCATCTACACGGAAGCGATCAACCATGATCCCGCTATTACGTTCCTGCAGACCGGCTCTCAGATTGCCGGTCGCCCCAGTATTGGTGCCTGGCTCAATTATGGCCTGGGAAGTGATAACGAGAATCTCCCCGCGTTTGTGGTCTTGATCACCCGGGGTAAGACTGACCAGCCACTCTATTCGCGCCTGTGGGGCTCCGGCTTTCTTCCATCGCAGCATCAGGGAGTTCAGTTCCGCTCGGGGAAAGATGCCGTCCTCTATCTGAACAATCCTCCGGGAGTCAGTCGCGAGCAAAGACGTGCCGCTCTCGAAACATTGGCACAACTGCAGAAAGAGCGTGAAATCGAGACGCACGATCCTGAGTTATCTCAGCGGATTGCGCAGTATGAAATGGCGTTTCGCATGCAGGCCAGCGTGCCGGAAGCCACCGATCTTTCGGGTGAGACCGAAGCCACCTTTGAGCTGTATGGGCCCGACAGCCGCAAGCCGGGCACATTTGCCGCCAATTGTCTTCTGGCAAGACGACTGGCAGAGCGTGGTGTCAAATTCATTCAGTTGTATCACCAGGGCTGGGATCAACATGGCGGCTTGCCGGGAGGAATTTCGACACAGTGCCGGGAGACCGATCAGCCTTCCGCTGCGTTGGTAGCTGACTTGAAACAGCGGGGTTTGCTGGATGACACCCTGGTGGTGTGGGGTGGAGAGTTTGGCCGGACGAGTTATTCGCAGGGCCGCCCGTCACCACAGAATTATGGCCGGGATCACCATCCCCGGTGCTTCTCGATGTGGTTTGCCGGTGGTGGGATCAAGCCGGCGACGGTGGTCGGCCGGACCTGCGATTTTGGTTACAACATTGAAGACCGTCCGGTCCATGTTCACGATCTGCATGCGACCATGCTGCATCTCCTGGGTATGGATCACGAACGCCTGACCTACCGCTTCCAGGGCCGCGACTTCCGCCTGACCGACGTCCACGGACATTTGATTCAGGAAATGCTGGCTTAAAGCAAAGCGATTCGCTCCACTTTTGGTAGCAATCACCAGTTATAAGAGCTTCACCTTTTATGAGCGGCGATATGCTCCGAGGAGAGGTATCCAATAAGCTGGAAGTGATGTTTTATTCCACGGAAACGTCATCGACGCCGCTTCTGTCTTATACGGAAGGGCAACAGCAGCTCTCCATTGCAGTTACTAATCAGCCAGAGAAGTATCCAGGAATGCCCCCAGCAGTTGTGCAAACATGATTCCCATAAACATTAAACAAGGGGCTGCAAATAGAAACGCAATCCATGTGTAGCGAACATATCTGGGGCGAAGCTGGCCCTCCAATGTATACACATCGTGAATCAGATATGCTGTATAAAACTGCAACGGAATAAACAGCAAACCTATGGTTGCAGACCTCAAAGCGTACCCTGCTTTTTGTTCTCGCAATGAAAGAGATTCTTCATATCGACGGGCAGCATCGTCGGAGAGTTGATACTCATCCGATAGCTCATCTTCTTCCCAGTCAGATTCATGGTCATTAGCCACGTCTGCATTGTCAGAGATTGTCTCATTTGTGCGTGCTTGCAAGTTTTCGGCATCTTCGCTGACAGCAGCTTCGAGAAGTTCTTCCGATCGTTTCGCATCCTGTTCAGCAACTTGAAGTCGAATTCCTCCAATAGCATTTGCGAGAGTCCAATTCATCGATGCAATTTCGCCACCACTCAGATAGACCTTGATGTTCTCCCTTCGTAAGATTGACGCCGCAATGTTGGCCTCAACTTCGTTCCAGAAGACGCGAAGTGTCACGAGATCGTGGCTCATTCCTGCAAATCCATAGAGTGATGAGTTTCTGTGAATGCCTTAACGACTCAAGGGCCTCAATTTGTGGGCCTTCTTTGATCTATCGTCTCTCAGATGAGGTGCTCAACAGGTCGTCTTGATCGAGCTGAGTTGATCAGTACGTCAGTTTGTACTATGTATCTGAGTTGGCACAGAGAAAAATCTCGATAAATAACGCTTATTGCGGCGGTTCATCCGCGACAATTTCGCCAATCAGCAGGATTGAGCCCACGATCCACTTGTGATCGGCATACTTTTCGGGGTGGTCATCGTAATCTTTGCGGTTGTGTTCAAAGAGAATCTCTCGTTTATCGAGCTTCTCTGGCATGAGTTCAATCCGCACTCGATGTCGCCCTGCGGGCCGCTCGCTGGCAATCGTCGTCTTTCCCATCCGGTGATAGGTGCAATACGGGTCAATCCGGTTCTGATAAGTCGGCGGCAGATCATCCCACGTGATCTTTAACCGCCCACCGTCCGGCCCCAGCAGGTCAAAGATCGCCAGTGTGGTACCTTCGATCGTGAATTCGAGGGCAGCGCCGGGAGCTTCCGCTTCATAGAGCTCGGGCATGTTCCGGGCAAATCGCCGCGCCAGCGTGTGATCAGCAGGCAGCTTTTTCCACGCTCCCTTGAGCATGTTGGCCGTGATTGGAATCTGCTGAGCCCGCTCGAAGTGATCTGTCCGTAATGGCGGATCGAGTGCATGGTCAATTGGTTTCCCACTCGCCTCCATGATGGCCGGCCAGCAGCGGGCAATCGTGGCGGCATAGACTTCGTGGCCTGTTTCCACATGGGGATGGACACCATCCGTCGAAAAGACAAGCGGCCTGGCCTCGCGAATGTCGGCTGGTCTGGGAGCTTTGAAAACCAGCTCTCCATCTTTCTCCAGTTGAACGACTTTCACTCCCAAATGAATCGAAGGAATTTTGTAGTGTTCAGCAACATCTTCCATCGCACTGGCCGACCGCTGCATCTTGCCATTGCGGAGCTGTTCCAGAAATGGCTCGCTGACTGTGTAGACGAAGACGATGTCGGTTCTGGGGTTCGCCCTCCATGTCTGACGGACAATCCCTTCCATCGCTTTATGGATCTGTTCAGGGGGAGCACCTCCATCGTTGACAGCAAACTCAACAAAAAGGAGATCGGGCTCATGACGGAGAACATCGTTCTTCAGCCGGAATACTCCGAGATCGGAACCCGTGCCACCAATGGCGGCATCAATCTGCTCGAATGGAACGCCCGGGTATTGCTTCGTCAGCCATTCACGGGAAAGCACACGCCAGCCGGGTGCAGCCGTAATGCTGCCCCCCAGATAGGCAATCTTCACCGGCTGGCTAGCTTCGATCTTTGCTCGCACATGGGGCAAACCTCCTCGGGGATGGCATTCCACCGCCTCTTTGAATGCCGGAGAATCGGCTGCGATAATCGCCACACTGGCAAGTTGCCAGGCCAGCGAAGTCATCACAAGCAGCAAAAAAGCCGAGATTTGGCGAATGGGCCGGGATGGTGGCATCGTGCGACAACTCATGGAAAGCCTCTCTCAGGGAGGGATCGGGGCAAGTGGCCAATCATGGCATGAGTCTATCGATGGGAAAGTCGCAATCACACTTTCAAGACGATTCCGAACGAACTGTCGCTGGAAATCATGGACAGGTCGGCGAACTGGTCGCCAGCGATTCGTAACCTGGTTGGTCGTATCCCGAGACAGCCGGAAGCCGCATGTAGCGCGTGTGCTGCCGTTGCTTTTTTCACGCGTTGTGTGGCACGAACCTGATGGCCCGGAGAACTGAACAGTGCGGAAGGGTGTGGTTCATCAGCCACACAGGCGATCAGCCGTTGGCAGAGGCTTTGGCGGCGGCAGCAGCAGCGACAGCCAGCACATCGCAGCGCTCATTCTCCGCATGACCGGCATGCCCTTTGATCAGCTTAAACTGCACCTGATGCCTGGCCAGCAGTTGATCAAGAGCTTGCCAATACTCGACGTTCTTAACGGGCTTGAACGACTTGCCCTCTTTGCGCTGCCAGCCGTTACGCTTCCAACCGGGCAACCACTCGCTGGATCCCTTGGCGACATAGCTGCTATCGGTCACCACTTCCACCCGGGAACGGCTTTTGAGGGCTTTAAGACCTTCAATAACAGCCTGCAGTTCCATCTGGTTGTTGGTGGTCTCAGCCAGGCCACCACTGGCCTCTTTCTCTTTACCAGAGGCGGGATGCCGGAGAATGTAACCCCAGCCACCGGGGCCAGGATTACCACTGCATGCCCCGTCTGTAAAAAGCTGCACAAATGGAAGTGCTGTATGTTCCTGGTCCAGTGCACTGGCAGAGGGAGCAGTTGACCCGGTCTGATGAGCTGACATGGTCTGGCAAACCTCTGGATGAACCAGTCGTAGAATTTGGAACGAGACGTTCATTCGCACTCAGGCGAACATCTCCCGCCTTGGGGAAGAAAACCGCCCAGACTGAGAGCGAACGCCACATCGCGGAAGGTGAGCGGATCTCCGCTCAGCAGCATGATTTGCACAGGTAACCTGCGCATGCGATACCTTGCGCATTGACAGCGATCTGGCCAGCCGAGAGCCGACCGCGATCTGTTAACGCTCGCGGAAGATAATTCGCCCACGATTGAGATCGTAAGGACTCACTTCCACCTTCACTTTGTCACCCGGCACAATACGGATGAAGTGTTTACGCATTTTTCCCGCGACGTGAGCTAGAACTTCATGTCCATTCGAGAGCAAGACTCGAAATTGCGTGTTGGCCAGAGCCTCCACGACGTCGCCATCCACTTCGATGGCTTCTTCTTTCGCCATAACTCGTTGCCTGTTCTTTCGTTAAAAAAGGATAAATCTGCTACGTTGTCGATACAGCCGGCCTTTGATTCTAACGAGTTGTCCAGAACTCTGCCACCACCTGATTCGGAACGAGTTCCCGGGAATTTCGCCAAGCAGACGGAAATCTCATCGTAGTAGAATCCAGCGGACAGTCGTCAGTAGGCAGCACCACAGGATGTTCATAAATTATTGATAAATAACGAGTTAGGCTGCTTTTTGTGATTCGCTTCGTCTGCTCTGCCTTTGTCCCGACCTGGAGAATCCTCAGGATGTCGCGATTGATCGACCGCTATGGCCCAGGGTTACTCTTCGTACTCCCCCTGATCGGTGCGATGATCGCTGGCATTCTCGACTGGATCTGGCGGCCACTCCTCAGCGCTTTCACAGGCTATACCTCAGTCCTGGCACTCCTGTGCTGGTCATTCGCTTTGCTTCTTCTGCGCCAATGGATCCTGAGCAAAAAACTCTTTCCTCACCCGCCCATTGTCATTCCCACAGGGGTCTCCCGGCAGGATCAGGCTGCCTATGAAATTGTTCAGAAAGCCGAACTCGAGCTCGCACACCAGTTGCCACAGGCACCTGCCCCTCAGGCTCGATTTCAACTTCTCGTCGATGCACTGGGGAACATGGCCCGTGCCATAGCCCAGATTTACCGGCCTGGCGTCGCTCAACCCTACAGCGATCGCACTGTGATTGAACTGGTGGCCATGGCAGGCCTGGCTGCCAGATCGCTCCGTCATTGGCTGACAAGTGCCATTCCCGGGATCGAAATCATCTCCGCACGTGAAGGCCTGCTCCTCATGGGAGCTTCCGATATCTATCGGAGGCGACAGATTCAGATTGATCGCATTGCGGCGGGCGTCGGTGGTCTCCTGCTACTGATTTCTGGCCTCGCCGCAACCATTTTTGGATCGGAAACCGGCTTGGTACTCGCCCGTGGGATGATCAGTTTTCTGCTGCTGGTGATCATTCCCCGATTGATCTGGAGACGTTGCCAGGACTGGCTTTCGCGAGAGTTTCTCCAGGCGGCTTTACTACAGATTGCGGGTGAAGCCGGAACATTGATGATCTCGCTATCGAATGGAGCTTTGCGAAAGGGAAGCCAGGCCTACACTGAACTCGAACGAAAACTGGCCCAGACCACCCCGGCTGTGCGCCGCCCGATACTTCCCATCACCTGGCGTGTCTGGCTGATTTATACCTTGCTGCTGATACCGTATCTCTGGCTGGCGTTGATTGGCATTTACGCACTGATTGTCGATGAATGGTGGCTGCCACTGGGAATCTTCACCGCCCTCTGCTGGAGCCTCTCGTTCTACTGGTGGTCTTCCCAGAAAAGAGCCCCCATCAGCCAGTCCACACGCATAGCGATCGATGAAACCATCGGCTCGTTTGCCAAAGAGAGACCCTGGCCTCCCGCTCAAACATTCGATCCTTACCGCAAGGATCTTCAACTGTTGATGAGCAAAATCGGGAGCTCACTTGGTGCTCGCGGTCGATTGCATCTGGATGATCTCACTGTCCCCGAGGGCTTAATGGTTGTGGAATCTCTGGCGATCGATCTGGAGCCCATGATCGCTGCCTGGCCCCTTTCCACAGTACTTACCATCGGACAGGTCGAAACCTGGTTACAGCGAGCCACTCAGGCCAGAGAGACTTATGAGCAAACGAGGCCCATGCTCGATACCCTCGGCAAAACATGGAATCTGACACGCTGGATTCGTGCTTTAACACCGGCAGAGATCGTCAAGAATATCGGCTGGACCCTCGCTGCCGAACTCGCAGGTAATCTCGTCTCCATCTCCAAAGATCAGTTCAACGACTGGTTACGCAACGAGTACTCCCGCTGCTGGCGGCTGGCGGGAATTCGTCTGGCCGATGCGCAGATGAAAAGCTGGCATCCCGCTCCACTGATCATCGACGAAAACTTCTCTCTGGCAGCCGCCACCCCTGAAGCGTCTTCACACACAGCCGATTCTCAACCTGATGTTAGCGTCGAAAGCCAGGCCGAAGTCTCATCAAGCCCGCTGGTGAAACTGGCCGTTGTCGGACAGGTAAAAGCGGGAAAATCGAGTCTGATCAATGCCATCCTCAGACAGCAGGCCGCTTTTGTCGATGTCCTCCCCGCCACTTCAGGTGTGGCAGAATATCGCTGCCTCCTGCCCATGTCGGCAGGCGAGGTGGTGCTCCTCGATACTCCCGGCTACACCGATGCCACACTCTCTCCCAGGCAGTTTGCAGCCATTCTTGAAGCAGCCCGGCAGGCCGAAGTTGTCCTGCTCGTGATGGCTGCCAACAATCCCGCCAAAGATCCTGATGTGCAATTGATGAATCGCTTGCAGGCGTACTTCGAGCAGCATCCTCAGGAGCGACCGCCACTTCTCGTGGGCGTCATTTCCAAAGTCGATCTGCTGAGACCGACTCTCGAATGGTCACCCCCTTATCAATTCCTCAATCCGGCTGCGACACGGACTAAAGAAGTCTCCGTTCGCGAAGTCGTTCAATATCACCAGGAGGTTTTTCAATCGACGATCAGGCACTGGGTTCCAGTCGCCACTCGACTGGAGGCACGTACTGCCAGTCTGGACCGTGGCACACCAGTATCACCCAACCGGCTCTATGGCATCGATGAATACCTGATCCCCCTGCTCATCGCCCAGCTTCCTCAGGCCCAGGGGTTGTTACTGCTCAAGGCTCATCATGCCCGTCAGGATCACTGGGAAGCGTGGTGGCAAACCGCAAGAGACGAAGGCCGCAAACTTCTCAAGGTGATTGAGGGAACCATGAAATGATCACAAAACATGACTCACAATGTTTCTGCCTTGAACCTCTCGGTTGTCAATTGTCAATAATTTCTACATAGAAGAAGTTGGTATACAGCAATGGCGAGTTGAGTAATCATCTTTCTCTCGCTCATCGCAATCCGAGATCTGGTGCTTTGTTATACTATCTGCGTGTAGTATCAATCCGGAATTAAACCATATCATATTCATGATCTGTCACTGACCGCCATCATCAATCGAGTTCACTGCGTTATGTCTCATGCAATCCGCAGGAATGCCATCTCACTGATATGCCAATATCCCTGCAACCTGGCTGTGATTCTGTTGCTGCTGGGACTTTCGGCTCTTGCGGGATTCCGATTGCGAGATGAAGTGCTCGCGGATCGGATTTCATTGCAAATGGTCGTCAAAATCCCAGACGACTTGCCAGAAACATTCGTTTGGCAAAACATTGGTAACCAAACGGTCGAATGGAATCTGAAGCGTGACTATCCGGGTCGTTATCAACAAGGGTGGTCTGAGTACCTTGTAGAGTTTCTTCGATCACATCGAAGGTTCGCAGAAGCACCGATGAATCCTTTCGACCAGAGCCTCGGGCCTTCCATGAAGCCGCTTCCCGCAGTATATACAGATTCTGAAGTCGATGGCTGGAACGATTGCCAGAAGCAGTTAGCAGGCTTTTCGGAAATGTATGGTACCTCGACGGTTCGTCGCATACTTCGTCGCAAGTACGGTGTTACAAGCTGGGAAGTGCGTGAAAACATCCACAGGTTTCACGGATTCAAATTCTCCGTTCGTTGTGAAGACGATTCTTAGTAGGGTGCATGAAGTCTTCGGATTGCACCATTTTTGATTGACATAACTTTCATGCCGGCTGAGGAATTGGTAGATATCCCTGAATTCGCGATGGATCTGAAAATCCCGTAATCAGTCTGTCATCTCCGAGCCATTACCGCGTATTCACTTTGGTCGTCAAAGATCTGCCAGCATTAAATTGGCACCACCAGATTCGCATCTCGCGCCAGTTGCCATTCTCCAAACATCGACCGTCGAAAGATCGACATCGCATGGCCGGCCAGTTCTCGAACTGCGCCACCGCCGCGCGGTGTCACCTTGATGTGCAGATGCGTCCGCGTGTAGGCCATTGGCTCGACAATCACGATTTCCTCAAAGGTCGCGGTCGCCTCCATGATCATCCGGTGGTCGTTCTGCTCACAGGCAGCCAGAAACTCTTCCTTTCCGAAAGGCAGGCGCCCCGGCGTGAGAAACACCACATCATCTGTCATGAGCGAACTGAGGACCTGCCGATCAAACTTCTTCGTCGCTTCCAGCCAGCGATACTGAACCGTCCGAATGGCCAGCTCATCGGCATGCCGACCAGCGCCCACATTTCCTGACATGGCGTTGGCTTTCTGCTGAGACTTCCGTTCGCATGAATGGATGAATGAGTAAAGTGCGACCTGCCGAACCTCCTCTGGAAATCACAAAGCAGGTCCGGCAGCCTCCTGAGGCCAGACAGCCCGGGCTAAACCCCGACTGCCGAAGAGAGTGTGCTGATCATCCAATGATCGACATCGCGGAGCATTCGCTGGGTCAGTTTTCGAGCGGTGGGTTGATAATAGCACGAACGGACATCGAGTCCGAGATGTTCCAGTTGACGATCAAACTCGACGAGGTCAATCAGATGAGTCGGGCTGCCACTCAATTGAGAAGCGACCAGCACTTTGCGCCCGCGGGCCAGGCGTGTCATTTCTGCGGGAAGTGACAGTGATTTCATCCGTGGGCAAAGGATAGCCGCTCCACAGTAAGTGACCGGGCTGGCCAGGAGGAGTTGCAGTGCCAGATTCGCTCCCGATTCGTACCCACCGATAAAGATGCGATCTGTATGAATGCGATGCTGGACAGAAAGACTCAAGATCAGCGCATCGATAAAGCTCGCCAGAGCCAGCGGATCGGCATTCCAGGCATAGCCGCCGCGCACTGTGGTATCGCCACGCAGTGCAATGCCAATCATGTTCTGGTCACTGGCGCGATGAATGGCCGCAATCCCGTCGGCTTCATTCTGGCCATCACCGTGCAACCAGATGAGCACAGGGTACGCATAGGCGGGCTCGTGCTTCTCAGGCAGTACAACTTCTGCTTGCCAGACGTGATTTGTGCCCGAACCTTTCGAGAACTCACCTTGATCGGTTTTGGCATCGTTCTCGGGATAAACCGGATAGTGGACCGGCTGATTCCGATCATGAGTAAAAAACTGATCGTCGGAGGAATGCGACTGTGAATTGCCGTTCATTGCGAATTGCTTCCCTTCGTGCGACGGGGAGTCGCTGCCGCAGTTTTCCCGGGCGGTGTGGCATGCGGTGGCTCGGCATCAGGCTGGCCTTCATGACCAATCCCGAGACCCTTCTTGACAACATCCATAGGAAAGTAGCGACCAGGGCATTCCGTAGCCCTGACCGTCCTATGGCCAATAATGCAGGAACTCTCGATCACGAACTCATTAGCTAAATCAGAAACGAGGCGTTTGGTAGCGCTGACTTGAGCTTCTGTGGGTGGTTTTTTCGCAAAGTTTCCCACCAGCACGATGCCAATCCCGCAGTCGTTAAACTCTTTGTTTCCGGCATGGGCTCCCGGCAGTTGCTGGTGCCACCGAAAAGTCGGGGCAATCTCACCATCGGGCATGCCATCACCATTGCCAATCACAAAGTGATAACCTATTCCCAGCCAGCGATTGCCAGAACGATCTTTGTTCTTCAAGTGACTCTGATGAATGCTCTCGACATCTCCCGATGTCGTTGCTGTGTGATGCAGCACAAGGTATTTCCACGGCTTGAGAGGGCTTTTTGCCGGCTGATGAATGAATGGCAAAGACTTGACCACCGCTCCGTTGGCAGCCTGTTCTCGTGGTGAGTTGATCTCGGGTTGAATGGCAAAGAGTGCCTGCGCCAGCCGTATCGATTCGTGGGCGGTCGATTCGTGTCTCACCGGATTGACGAGACCTGTGGAGTCAGGCCCTAATTCGAGATGGCGCGCATCATCGATCACAGGTTTGGCAGCCTGATGGGCAATTCGTTGTGGCTCCTGGTCGTCTAGTGGCTTCTGGGCCTCTAAAGGAGCAGCACTGTTTGAGGCGTTGGCTGGCTCGATTTGGCAAACGTCGATCATCTCGCTGGAACTCTCGCCAATCACGATCACGACAGGCTCGGGCCAGGGGCCGAGTTGATGATCACTCACACCAGACCACAGGGGGTCAGCACAGCCGCTCAGCACGAGAGAATAGCACGCCGCAAGCCACAGCACCGGGCAATGAAGGCTCTTCAGGATGTGGCTGATCGTCGACACGCGACGCCTCCTTGCCCAAACACTGCAAATCACCCAAAGGCCGGAATCCTGCCCGGCGAGGTCGTTGGGAGTGTAAAAATGGCCTCCGAAAGTGTCAACGCAAAGTCTGTCGTGACCAGCAGTTGACGCCGATCCTGAAGGACGGTGAATGGTGGCTTCGGTATTCTGCACGAAGTTTGCGGGCATAAACGTGCTCCTGAAAGATCACGCAGATTATGCAGAATACCCACAACTCGCCTTGCATCCCTTTTCATGAGTTTTGCGAGGGAATCTGAATTCTCATTGAAGTGGGATGAATCACACGACGCTCACCGAGATTGCCGATCACGACACCTGGTGCGATCATGCGGGAAAAGCATCTTGTGAAGTGGCTCAGGCGGTGCGACATGTTGCTTTGAAGAAACGTCGTGCCCTGTCAAAGGAGGCCACGGCAACAGAAGCCTCAGCCAGACAGCCCGTTTCCCACAATTCCGAAATCTCACCCCGAGGAGATCTCTGCTCAATGGTGGCAGTCGGTATCGATCGCTGTTGAGCACGCGTGACTTCGCGAATTCACCCCTGCAAACCGCAGTCGGCATGAACCAGACATGCGCTGAATTAAACAACCATCAACTATCAACCAACAAAATCATTTTAATGATTTCGCGGCGTGAGTGGATGTGCGGCGATCACCCGGTACATGGGCTTCCCCGTCTTATCACGTTGATTGGGGTCCACCACAGCCTCGACCTGCACCAAAGAACGGTCTGAGAGTTTCGTCGTGTTCGGATCCACCACAAGAGCCACACTTCCACCCAGGTCATCATCTTTGCCCGGGGTCAGGTTGTAGATGATGTGCCACGTCTGATCCGAGGGATCAAAATCGACAACACCTCTCAACCAGGCATAATTGCTGCGGTCGTAGTCATAAGGATTGGGCCGGGTCGGATCAACCACCGGTTGCGGGATCGATCGCGTATTGCTGGTGGCCCGCATGGCCGAATCGGTCGTGCTGGCCAGTGCAGGAGTTTCTCGACGGGTTTCAATCAACGGATCCAGCGTGACGGGAGAATTCGCTGGCGGGAATGGATCCGATGGTCGATTCAAACCTGTCTTTGGGAATGGATCCTTGTTCGCCCCAGGCGAAACATCAAAGGGAGTGTCCAGTGGATTCGGGACAGTCCGATCATTCGGGGGTGCACCGAATGTCGAGGGCGGATTGTTGTTAAAGGGTTGTGCACTGCCACCGGAATTCGGGTCTGGTCGCCAGTTGGGAGATGTCGGGTTGTTCGGCGTCGGTGTGGGAGTCAACAGCGTCGGGCCATTGCTGGGAACGGTCCCTTCCGGAACATAAGTTCCCCCTTGAGGTACGTAAGTACCACCCGGGGGCGCATAGGTTCCACCCGGCGCGCCATACGTTGTGCCCGGTTGCACAAAGCCTGAAGCAGGAGCCGACATCCCGGGGCTGCCAAAGTATTGCGGCTGACCGTAATAGGGAGAGGAGTGACAGCCCACCAGCAGTGTGAGGCACCCCCCGGCGATCATGCAGAGTGTTTTTTGCATAGGTGGTCTGGTCCAGGAAAGCGAAGTCAGCTTCCGGACAGGACCGGCCGCGACTCAAGGAGACATCGCCACCAACAGGGCGACTCGCGGCGGATTCTTAATGAAGTCGCAAAATGTGTCCAGCCCGATTTCTCCACATCTCCTATTTCCGATAAGAGCCTGATTTTCGACTCATTTCTGGCAGAATTTGCGAGTCAAACCAGGCTCCCGCCACCTGTCAAACTTTCCGTTCGCGATAAACCGCGTAGTTTTTAGCCGTTTCCCACAGCCCCACTTGAATGACAGGTAATCCCACTTCCACTGTCTTCTCATAGATCAGCTTGGCAATATTTTCGGCAGTCGGATTTTCAGAAATCAGATACAGCGGTTCGCCAGCATCGCGGAGAATTTTGACCATCGGGTCACGTTCGCAGAGTACCATTCGATGATCCAGGTGATCATCAATCCACTGGGAAACAGTCCGCTTCAGATCACCAAAGTCAACCAGCATGCCTCGTTCATCCAGGCTTTCGCCCGCCAGTGTGATAATGGCCTTCCCATTATGCCCATGAAGATGCCGACATTTCCCACTGTAATTCAGCAGCCGATGTCCATAACAGAACTGGATTTCTGAAGAAACTTCAAACATCAGTATTCATTCCCAAAGATTGATCTCACCGCAACAACCTGCCAATTTTAGACAGGATGACGGTCAAATTCATCCCGCTGTTCGAACGACAGCCCACCCACGCCAAGCCCTGGCCTAAGCCCAGACCAGCAGGCCACATCGCGGCTTAAGGAATGGCCTTTCTCAAAACCTCCGAACACAGAATGGTGTATCTCTCATTTCGCTCCAGATCCTCATAAACCCCAGAATCTGTGGGTATTGTCTTCGCCGAGCACCAATACTCAGAGTTTTCGAGAAGCCGGGCATGTGATGTGCAGTCAGGCATGTGTCATGATCTGATGTCACGAAAGTGACTCATCAGCCGCAATGACGTACAAAATTACAACAACAGCCTCCTGGTAAATTTTACCCAGTCATCTCAGCCAACTTGTTTTCCGCCGAGTGCGTAACTGAATGATTGGGGATGAACGATCTATTAAGGATTAACGACCCATGACTTTGAGAAAGAGCTTCTCCTTTCAAACTGCCGATTCTCTTTTCATGAACAAAAGGGTAGTCTTTCATAGGAGACGATTCTGAGTGTTTTCTACGGGCGTTGAAAATCCGGCTTAGGGAAATGAGAAACCCCGGTCATTATTTCAATGGACAGACGGACGTTCATGCACTGGCCGCCGGAAAACACCCGGATGACTTTCCAATCACCTCTCTGAGATTTGCTCCAAAGTGATTTGCTCCAAAATGCTTCGCTTCGAAGCGTTTTGATTTCGGGGAGCTTTGCTTCGGGCCAGCTTCACATCGGGTTCAATGCGAGTTTCTAAACCGCTGGAAGAGATTCCCACTATGGAACTGCCATCGAATTTCAGACCATCGAATTCATCAGCATCCCGACTGGCAAAACTCTGCTCGAGTTCACTTCTTCGTCGTGTGACCACACAGAGCTTAGTGGGCGCATTGCTTTTGGGGGCAGCGGCCACTTCTTCCGAAGCCGCCGGGCCCAGAGCAGAAGCTCGCCGGCAGGCAAGATTAGCCAACCAGCAGGCATGGAATACACCCGCTCCGTGGGGCACACCAGTTCCTCAATACATTGATCCCTACACCGGCTTGCCAATTCCATACATCACACAGCCCTTGCCGTACCCAGCCAGCGGTACGCCGGTCTTCAGCCCCGGCATATCAAATGCCGGTGGATATCCAGGCACACCATCGATTGGCAGCCCGCCAACAGCGTCTGGCCCATCACCAGGGATATCTTCCTATCAACCGCAGCCTGCAAATCAACCTCAGCCACTCAATCAACCTCTGGCGGTGCCGGGTTATCCGTTTCCTCCACAGTACGGCCTACCGAACTATCAAGCACCCGTGGTGATTGATCCATATACCGGGCTCCCCATTTCCAGTCAGGTCATTCCTGTCCAGAATCAGGTACCAGCACCCCGGACACCAGCCACCCAGTCACCTGCCACCGCCGGCTCGAATAACACTCCTGCGACGAACAGACCCAGTGGCCTCGGAGGCACCATCCCCGCCATTCCTCCGGGGAGCGGTTCCCCTGTGACGGTCTATTCAGGCCCCGGCTCAACGCCATCTGCGAATCCTTCATCAGGGAATACACCCAATACAGGAGCCGCTAACACTCCCAACAATCGACCTCTCACCCCTGCTCAAAGACGCCGGTTGGAACGGTCTGGTGGTAACGGCAGTACTGCCGACATCGCGTCCCGCTCACGTAGCGATCAACCCCCGTCCGCGGGTAACGATCCAGGGCTCACCCCGAATCTCTATGGTGGTAACAGCGCATTTGATGGGCCAGAACTCCCGGGAATGAAGGCCGATTTCGCCCCTTCATCAACAGGTGACGCTTTACCTCCGCTCACACCCATTCCCGCCACAGGCTCAATTCCATCGCCTGGTTCGAATCAGGGCCAGGGGCCCATGTTCGCACCCTTGCCAGATGGTGTTCAGAATGTCAACGTCCCTTTAGGTCCTTCAGTGGCCGCTCCCTTTCAGATTTACGTGACCTCTCAAGAAAAATTCATCAATCGTTTCGTGGCCACAACTCGCCGTGAACCGGGTGAAGTGCGGGATTTTGTTCTCGGTGCCAACGTAGTTGGCGAACGCGATACCACTTCTCATGCCTGGCTGAATCTGCTCCCTTCGACCGATACGGCCCGCGGGCAGTTTGTCCTCGAAGGGCGAGGCCAGACCCGCACGACGGGATACACCTCTCAGGCGGCCATCAATACTCAAGGGATTCAAGAATTCCGTGGCACCAAGGATGTCCTGTTTGATGGCTTCAAACTCGCGACCCGGGCAGCCGTCATTCAGGCCCGCGCACAGAACACACCCGTCAGTGCTCAAACAGTTTACTCCGGGCGTCCCTTCATTGGACCGATTGCCGAACGCATTGCCATGAGTGTCGCCCAGAGGCAACAACCTCAGGCCGAGATTATTGCCCGTGACCGTGTGGCGGAGACTGTCTTCGCGAGCTTCAATCGGGAAGTCGATCGCGAACTGGGCAATGCCAACGTCGATCTCAAGCGTCTGCAGGAACAGTTGGAAGATCTGACACTGATGCCATCTGTTCAAAGATGGTCATCCACCCATGCCCATCTGCAGTTTGCCGGTCAGTTTGGAGCCGACGCTCCCATTCTGCAGCCTATGCCTGCTGAAGCCCTGCAAGATCATGCTGTCACGTTGTTTCTGCATGAGACGGTTTTGAATCGAGCCGCAGATCGTGCCAATCTGCGCGGCAAAGTCACCAGCGATCGAGAACTCAAAGAGCTCTCGAATTGGCTCAAAGGGCTTGTCCCCGGGGCTGGCGAAGTCCCTGCACCAGCCGGAGCCGCATTCAAAGTCCCGAATATCGAAACGAAGATCGTCTTTGACGATGTTGAACCATTGCGGTTCCGCATTGATGGAGACGAACTGCTGATCATTCTCAAGGCTCAGTTCCAACCTGGAGGTCAAGCCGTCCTCCCACAAATGGAAGTCACGATTCCTGCGAAGCTGGTGATCGATCAGCAGACTGTCCATCTCACCTTCGATAACATTCGAGTGAAATCATTGACTGACGACCGCACAGCCACTCTGGGGATGGCCGAAGGGATTGTCCGGCAATCTATTCAAGCGAACTTCCCCCGGCTGTCACTTCCACGCCAGCTCCCGCAAGAGCTCTGGAACCGCGAAGGACAACCCCCCGTCTTCAATTACGCCCGTGCTGCCGAAGGCTGGCTGGGCGTCGGCATCGACTGATCGCCCATCTGGAACCCTCGCCCGCGTCTTCGTGGGAGAGGGCAGGGTGAGGGTCTTCCTTTGGCATTTCTCCCGACGTCTTGACGACGGGGGCAAGAAGTTCTTTCGGATGGCACCACATCCCTTTGCCTGCAAAATCCCTGCAATCACTTCAACCGGCCACGTTGCTCGTTGCGTCTTCGGCGATGAAACAATCTCTGCTCTTCATTCACTCCCACTTCCACTTTCTGACGTAGCGTTTTCAGACGGAGTGTTCTCAAATTGTGTCTGGCCATCAATTCCCCATGATTGCCTCTCATCCATCACTTTCTCGAACGTCGAGTGAAAACCTCACTTGTGTGCTTCGATCAGGTCAGTACATCGACATGATCGAGCTGAGCGTCTGTAATAATTGGGGAACAGAACGTGAAGACGAGATCGCGCCATTCATCGGGGTGCCGCTCCAGCCGACTCGGTGCTGCCACGGTCGAATTGGCCATCTGCCTCCCGATCATCATTCTGGTGGTCTTCGGCTCGATTGAGTCAGCCAACGCGATCTTTCTCAAGACCACACTCACACAAGCCAGTTATGAAGCGGCCCGTACCGTCACATCGACAGGGGGCACCATGGCTGCGGCCCGCGCTCGCGGAGAAGAAGTTCTGGCGAGCCGCAACGTTTCTGGCGCCACAATCACCTTTACTCCCAACGTGACTGCCAACACACCCACAGGGACACTCATCACTGTGGAAGTCAGTTCGCCAGCCACGAGCCTTTCGGGAATCTTCGACTGGTTTACCCGTCTGTCGAACATCAAAGCCAGTACCTCGATGGTACGCACTTGAGCAACGCTCCTCATAAGTCATTCACTATGCAGCACGTTCATTCTCATCCCAAACGCTTATCACTGCGGAAGCGCCTGTTGCCTTCCTTACTGCCAGGTCATCGAGCACATCGCCAGGGGGCGATGCTGGTTCTGGTGGCCGTTGTGATTGTGGCACTTCTGGCCATGACGATGTTCACCGTCGATGTGGCCTACATGCAATTGGTGCGGACTGAACTCCGCGCTGCGACCGATGCCTCTGCCAAAGCCGGGATGGAAGCTCTGCGTCGAACTCAGGATACGGAGGCCGCTATCGAAGCGGCCATTGCCACGGCTGCTGCCAATAAAGTCGGTGGCCGTTCTTTGACTCTGACTGCCGATCAGATCGAGTTTGGACTGGCATTTCGAAATGTGGATAACTCCGTTTCATTCAATGCCGGACAGTTGCCCTATACTGCCGTCCGCGTGAACTCAGCAATGACCGAATCCTCTGCCGCCGGGGCTGTCCCCCTGTTTTTTGGCAGTATTTTCGGGACGGGCCAGTTCGAGCCGACTCGATCAGCCGTCTCAGCGAGTACGGAAGTTGAAATCTGCTTTGCGATCGACCGGTCCCACTCGATGTGTTTCGACCTGACGGGTGTCGATTGGTCTTATCCTCCCGGGACTCCACGTAATCCGGATCCGGTCGCGTTTCCTCCGCATCCTACACTCAGTCGCTGGGCCTCACTCTCTCGAGCCATGCAGACATTTGTGAGCATTACTGCTTCTCAGGAACCCAAACCGCGTGTGGCCATGGTGACGTGGGCCTCCAAAATCACCCAGTCGAACTACGAAGGCAAACTCACCAAAACCAACAGTCCGGAAGTTTTTATCGATGTCCCTCTCACAACCAATCTGGCCGATCTCAATCAGGCCATTAGAGGGCGTTCCGAAAAGGTCATGCTCGGTGCCACCAATATGGCTGCCGGAATCGATGAAGCGCGCAAGATCCTAAACGCCACAAAAAGTACTCGCCCTTACGCCCATCGGATCATCATTCTCATGACCGATGGTCTCTGGAATCAGGGGCGTAATCCGTTACTGGCTGCACAGGATGCCGCTAACGAAGGAATTGTGATTCATTCCGTCAGTCTGTTGCCGCGAAGTGGAGATATCACACCACAGGTTTCCAGCACGACCGGTGGTGTCAATTATCCTGCCACCAACAGTGCCGCTCTCGAAGCTGCTTTCGCTGATATTGCTCGAACGTTGCCCATTGTTCTCACGGAATAACACCGTCCTCCCCTTGGGCTGCTTGATATGTCCAAACAAATCCAGGCACTTTGAACTGTCTGTCTACAGAGAGAACTTTCGAGACCATGCAGGCCAGATCCATCCAGCACAATCCCTTACGATGGCATCATCGATCCACTTCCCGCCGGGGTGCGCTATCGGTCGAGCTTTCACTGACGATCCCGGTGTTGTTCGCAATCTTCTTTGGCGCTGTCGAAGTGACTCGCCTGAACATGCTCAGGCATACCATTGAAAATGCCGCCTACGAAGGGGCCCGGCAGGGAATCATTCCCGGCGCTACGGCAGATTCCGCACGAAATGCGGCTCTGGCAGCTTTGAATGCCGTCGATGTGCGGGATGCCGTCGTGCGCGTCTCCCCGACTGTCATCGTGCCATCCACGTCCCGGGTCTCGGTCGAAATCGAAGTCCCCGTCGCCAGTAACAGTTGGGGAACCTCCTCATTTGTGGGGCTCGACAACTTAACCCGCTCTTGCACACTCAGCCGCGAACTTCTGGCTTTTTGAGATTACGAGAGTCAAAGCACAGTGCCATGCTTGCGGCTCTGAGCAAGCATGTCGTTGCATTCATCAAGATGAGATTTCAAGCAACGATTCGTATCGGAAACATGAAGACAAACACCCGGAGCATGCGTCTCGGTAAAGAGCATGCTCCGGGTGCTGTTGTTTGTTCAATGACCAATCGAAATGAGTTCCTCTTGCGGAACGGTCCAGGTCATGTGATCGGTACCGGGACAAGCCGGTCACGCGTCATCGCTATCGCGCAACTTGGCCAGAATCGAAAGGTCTTCCAGAGTTGTCGTGTCCTGGACCGACTCCCGCCCAGCCGCAATATCACGCAGGAGCCTGCGCATGATCTTGCCACTGCGAGTCTTCGGAAGTGCTGCCGTGTAGCGGATCTTATCAGGTGTTGCCAGAGCACCAATCTGCTTACGGACATGCTGAATCAACTCTGCCGTGAGCGAGTCAGAACCCTCCGAATCCGCCGTCTTCAACGTCACAAAGCAGCAGATTCCTTCCCCCTTGAGATCATGCGGGAAGCCCACGACGGCCGCCTCAGCCACTGCCGGATGAGCAACCAGTGAACTTTCCACTTCCATGGTACTCAGGCGATGCCCGGAAACATTGAGGACATCGTCCACTCGGCCCATCACCCAGATGTCGCCATCAGCATCGCGCCGGGCCCCATCACCGGCAAAGTAAGCCCCTTCAATCGTGCTGAAGTAAGTCTGCTTGAATCGCTCATGATCACCATAGAGCGTGCGCAGCATACTGGGCCAAGGTTGCTTCATCACCAGCAGCCCACCTTCGTTGGCTTCCAGTGGTGTTCCCTCTTTGCTGACAATCTCTGGCACCACACCTGGTAATGGTCGCGTACAACTTCCAGGTTTAGTGGCCGAAACACCCGGCAGCGGGCTGATCATGATGGCCCCGGTTTCGGTCTGCCACCAGGTATCCACAATCGGGCAGCGTTCCTGGCCAATCGTGCGGTGATACCACATCCACGCTTCCGGATTGATCGGCTCACCCACCGAACCCAGCAGTCTCAAGCTCGAAAGATCCCGGCTTTGCGGCCAATGATCGCCCCACTTGATGAATGCCCGAATGGCAGTCGGTGCTGTGTAGAAAATACTGACGCGGTACTTCTCGATAATCTCCCAGAAGCGGCCCTCATCCGGCCAGTTCGGGGCCCCTTCGTACATCACGACGGTCGAGCCATTCGAGAGCGGCCCGTAAACCACATAGCTGTGCCCCGTAATCCAGCCAATATCGGCAGTACACCAGTATGTGTCTTCCTCCTTCAGGTCAAAGACCCAGCGGCTGGTCATCGTCGTTCCCAGCAGGTATCCCGCTGTGGTATGCAGCACACCTTTGGGTTTACCTGTACTTCCTGATGTATACAGGATGAATAGCGGATGCTCACTGTCGACGGGTACCACATCGCAATGCGGATCCACGTCACTCATCAGATCATGCCACCAGTAGTCGCGGTCGGTCTGCATGTGAACCTGCTGACCCGTCCGCCGGACGACCACTACCTTCTGCACGGTGTGACTCTTGGTCAGACTTTCGTCCACGGCCGACTTCAGTGGAACTTCCTTGCCACGCCGCCAGCCACCATCGGCCGTCACAATAATTTTGGCCTGAGCATCATTGTTTCGATCAGCGACCGCATCGGCACTGAAGCCACCAAAGATGATCGAATGAGTCGCACCAATTCGTGCGCAGGCCAGCATCGCAATGGCCAGTTCGGGAATCATGGGCATATATAGCGTGACTCGATCACCAGTATTGACACCCAGTTTTTTGAGCACATTCGCGAACTTGCTCACTTCCCGGTGCAGATCGTTGTATGTCAGCACACGTGTGTCGCCTGGTTCGCCTTCCCACAGAATCGCCGCCTTATTACGCCGCCAACTGGTGAGATGTCGATCGACACAGTTTTCGCAGGCGTTAATCTGCCCTCCCGTGAACCAGCGTGTCTCGGGCATTTCTCCCGAAATGACTTCCTTCCACGGTGTGATCCACTGCAATTCCTGAGAAAGCTCTCCCCAGAAACCGGCAGGGTCGTCTTTGGCCTTCTGCCACATCGACTGATACTGCTCTTCACTCGCAATGTGTGCCTGTGCCGAGAATTCACGCGAAGGCAGAAACTTTCGAGTTTCCTGGAGCGTACTTTGAATACTGCCAGAGTTCGTCATGCGGTCGCTCCGTGATGTCTGTCGAGAAGTGAGTGCTTGCGATTGGAGTTTTTTCTGTCTCAGCAAAGTGACCGCTTCGAGCTCATTTCTGATAAAAAGTGAGACTGGGGCTTTGGTCGAGATGGCTGATCAGAATATTCACATATAAACCACTGGCCCAGAGTTTAGGTCGATTTTTGACGCAGTGTCAATCGCCGCCATTTCGGTAAGTCGGTCTTCGGGCAAAACAGCGGCTAAGGAAGCGACCACAAGATTTTGCGAGTTGCCGCATTGACCTCTGTTTTGGTTTGAGCATCCGCCGGAATTCCTGTGGCCGAAGTTCTCAATTTGCCAAGCTTCTCGGCAAAGTCAGCCAGATCATTCACCGGGCCGATCTCCACAATTGTCTGACCTCCCAGGGTACTGGTCACGTATTCAGTTTCGTTGGGTTTCGGGCAGATTGAAACCATCTGATCCAGTACCTGAGTCAACTGCTCTCCTCCCAATGGCCGATTGATCAGGATGGTCACTTTTTGAGGCGGGCCCACCTGTGGCAACGACCGGGCCGACTCCGGGCTCAGTCTCTCTGCAATCCTGGCCAGTTCTTCCCCAATCGCACTTAAAGCCGGGAGCATGCCACTGGCATCGGTCGCTGCATCAATCCGCAGAATCTGTGCTTCGATCGTTGCGAGGTTCGCCATGAGATCAGGCCGCAATTCTTCCCAGTCAATCCGGCCAAACTGTCGCCCCCATTCTCGAGTCTCTTCCAGAAAATCGGGCCAGGCTTGCGCCATCGATCGCGGCACAAAAGCATCTTCCACCTGAACAAACTCAATGCGCTGGGATTGCCCCGTGACCGGATCCTTGAGCACCACAATCGAAACGCCTTCTTCTTGAGATGGTTCCGTGCTGGTTTCCAACCGGCAGAGAAGCTCGAAAGGCATCTCGCCACGCAATTCGGCTTCATAAGCCATGCGGCCCATCACCCGCCGACCGGATTCGCGGAGAATCTCTTCGACAGTTCCTCGACGCAATTGATCGAGTTCCGTCACTCTCGAAAACGCCAGAAGGTTGATCACTTCAATCAACTCCTGAAAGTTTTGTTCAATCATCAAAGGCGCTGATTTCCCATCGCTGGTGGAACGGGATGGAAGATTCTCAGAAACGCTTCCGTCAGGTTTCTCCGCCTTCTGACGTTCCATTTCAACGGCAGACGTGTTGAGCACATCCTTCATGAGTGGGAACTTCGTCCTCATGGCGAGGCCAAACCGCCCCAGCACATAAAACGATCGACTCCAGATCATGGCATCCATCGACCAGGCGGCTTCATGCATCGCTTCGTTCAAATCGTTGCGCCACGATTTGGGCAGAAACAATACAAATCGCTCGGGTTGCCGCTTTCTGATTCCTTCGAGCAGAAAATCAACCGTTTCTTTGGCGTTGGTTCGAGGCGGTTCCGCCGGTGGTTCTGTCAGGTCGGCACTGATCGTCGGATCGGGCTGAGGTCTCGGTGGTCTGACAAACTTCTTGAAACTGTGTGTGGGAAGTTCTTTCTGCTCTTCCAGATACTCTTCTGCTTCGCTTTTGCAACCTGCGAGGCATAACAGGCTGCACCACAAAATGCTGCCCATCCACACGTTCCACATGACGCCAGTCCAATCAAGCAGCGTTCGCTTCGCACCAGGTCGTTGGCTTCCTGACCAATGCCACACGACTTTGCTGCCAGTCTCTGATGTTCGAGAATTGCTGATCGACAGATTCATGCCGGACAATCCTGCACAGAAGTTTAAAACCGCCAGAAGACAACTCGCTGCACGTCAAACAACGACGTCATTGAGCTTACTCTTTCCGGGTCGAGGTTTCGAACTCTGTTTCGATCAACTCCCGTTCAACGGACATTTCATCAGTATTGATAGCATCGTTTGTTGGCGAGCGTGAGCAGGATCTGCAACGTCCTCAAACTAGCAGGCATCGACCGGAACTGGTTGATCTTTCCGGGCTGAGAGCAGGCAGGCTTCGAGAACCAGTTGCGTCTTCAGGGCCATCTCTGGCCAGTAGCTATCGGGGCTGTTCGTCAGCACGTTGTTGGAGAAAGTGCGGAACATATTCGTCTCTTGCGCCGTCGACCCACCTGTCGCAATTTCATCGACGGCATGATATCGCTCGTGGTTTTCCATCCGCATGAAGCAGCCTTCCGCCACGACCTGTGCCTGATGAGATGACCACCGACTGGCAGTTCCAAACCAGGGCAAAACAAAATCATCGAGAGAGACATATCCCTTCTCACCACTGAAGTGGGCCCACTGCTGGGTTTCCGTATGGAATGAACAATAAAAGCTGGCGGTTGTGCCTCCCTCAAAATCGAGTTCCGCAGAGAATTCGGTCGGCACGCCATTCCCGGTTGTTTGCAGACATCGGGCGCGAGCCGTATGCGGCATCTGACCGCGCAAACCACAAAGTGTCATACGAATGTTGTACCAGCCAAGATCACCCAGGCAGCCCAGTGGTTCGAGCTCATCGCTGGCACGAATATTCTCCTTAAAGAAACTCTCTGGGGCATGGAAGGAAAAGTGAGAGCAGATTCGCCGCACACGCCCCACTCGCTCGCTATCCATGATCTGTGCCACCATCGGCTCCAGCCGGGCACTGTGCATGAACATCACACCATCCATGAACTGGAGGTTCGCCTTTTGGGCAGCAGCCACAATCTCCCGGAGATCACGAACGGAAACTGTCACCGGCTTCTCTGATAAGACATGCTTCCCCGCAGCAATCGCTCGAAGAATCCACTCTTTCCGCACTCCCGTCGGCAAAGGAATATAAACGGCATCCACCTCGGGATGTGACAGCAGTTCTTCATAGCTTCCCAGGGCCTCAACCTCATGAGGTTGAGGCACACTCCCCTGGCACTCTCGAATGAAACTCTGACTTCGTTCGAGGCTCCTGCTGGCAACGGCGACTAAACGCGAATTCTCGGCCCAGCGCAATCCCTGCCAGTTCTTTCGCGCAATCGCAGCAGCACCCATGATTCCCCAGCGACAGGGCTTGCCAGCAATCGAGGCCGACGATGCTTGAACGGACATGATGACGACCTTCTCAGTGCATATTCATAAGGAGTGAATTGTATTCTCAGAGAGCCGACACAAAGACCGGCTTTTCGCGAACGCGAACGATTGGAAACATGACAGACTTCTCTGTTGTTCTAGCGGCCACAAGGCCGTATCGACAAGCGCACAAACCTCAGGCTCGTCAACGATCTCAGTTTTCAGCCAAACAATCTCAACGATTGGCTGATCGATACGAGCGATCTCTGCAAAAGTTCTCAGCAGACCGTGCCTCAGGAATTTTCAAAAAGCTCTGTCAGTGAAGAAATCTGCGAGGGGAGGACAACCTCATGTGCAGGTTCACGGCAGATCTGGATGGCGCTGAATCCCGCTCTTCTGGCAGCTTCAACGTCATGCTCATAGTCATCGCCGACCATGAAAATCTGTGCCGGGCTGATTGATGGGCTCTTCGTTTCCGCGGCTTCGAAGATGGCATGATAAAATTCGGGTGCAGGTTTTCGCCAACCCACCTGGCTCGAAATCAGGAGTTCATCAAATCGGTCAAGCAGCGAAAACCCCCTGAGAATCTCGATCAGTCGATTATCAAAATTACTGGCCAGCAGAACCTTGATGCCAGAGGCTTTCAACGCGTCGAGTGCGGGAACCACATCCGGGAAAAGTCGCCAGGAGCCCGGGTCAGCAAACTTATGCCAGAGCTCGTCAAAGCAGTCGTCGATGTTTTGTGGTGGCAATTCCTGAAAAACCGTCGCCACAACGTCATGCCAGAATCGGATCTCTTCAGCGTGAGATGTTCGTGTTCCTGTCTGCCGAGATCGATAGGCCATTCGAAATCGCGAGCCTACCTCGAATTCCGAAAGTGAGCTTCCCCTTTGAAGACCAGCTCGATGATAAATGGTGACAATCGATTCGCCGGGCGTGATGATCGTTCCAAAAGCATCGAGCGCCACACAACGAATCGATCTGTCTCTCAGAAATCGATGAGTCATGACGACTTACTGCCAGGTGTTGTTCGATCGACTTCGCCCACACGTCAACAGGAAACCCAGTCTCAATCTCGAATCCGGATTAAACTCGCGTCATCGCGCGGAATCGAACATATCCCG
>VFQR01000916.1_pt1 | contig 28230 bp, 24 predicted proteins | sample 3512321 | NCBI WGS metagenome assembly VFQR01 (sample SAMN10412374, study PRJNA504923) | tailings metagenome | isolation source: Relicate 3 Philex TSF1 revegetated site | place: Philippines: Tuba, Benguet | collected 2017-08-29 | reverse complement strand
CGGCTTACGCAACATCGAAGAATTGCTGGGTCATAACCAATATCCACGTCTGCGATTCGGTATTGGAAGCAACTTTGCCAAAGGTCATCAAGTCGACTATGTACTCGGACGCTTCGAGAACCAAGAAATTGAAGCAGTGGAACAAGGCATTGAAAAATCGATTGCGGCCATCAAAAGTTACGTGACCCGCGGGCTCGGCCTGACCATGACCGAGTTTAATCGGTAAATACCATAAAAAAAGCCCCAAAATGGGGCTTTTTCAATCTGTTAAACTTTGCTTACTCCACAGTAACCGACTTGGCGAGGTTACGCGGTTGGTCGACATTACACCCACGCATGACTGCAATGTGGTACGATAGCAATTGCAATGGGATGGTAGTAACCAATGGCATAAAAGGTTCGAGCGTTGCTGGAACTTCGATCACGTAGTCAGAAAGTTTTTTCACTTCAGTATCGCCCTCGGTCACAATTCCGATGATACGACCCTTACGGGCTTTAACTTCCTGAATATTGCTCAGTACTTTATCGTATTGTGAGTTTTGCGTAGCTAAAATCACAACCGGCATATTTTCGTCGATCAAAGCAATGGGGCCGTGTTTCATTTCCGCAGCAGGATAGCCCTCCGCATGGATATAACTAATTTCTTTGAGTTTGAGTGCTCCTTCGAGCGCTACAGGAAACTCATAACCACGTCCGAGATACAGGAAGTTTGCGGCATCCTTAAAGCGTTCAGCAATGGTTTTGATGTAATCGTTCGATTCAAGTGCACGCTCTACACGGCTAGGAATCTGCTCAAGTTCAAAAAGATACTCGTTGAGTTTGCTTTGCGATAGCGTTCCCTTTTTAAAACCAACCCACAAGGCAATCTCCGCCAAAACCGTTACTTGCGCGGTAAAGGCTTTGGTTGAAGCTACGCCTATTTCTGGACCGGCATGCGTATACGCACCTGCATGGGTAGTGCGTGGGATACTGGAGCCCACTACATTACAAACGCCCAATACGGTTGCACCTTTGCTCTTGGCCAGTTCAATGGCCGCTAATGTATCGGCTGTTTCACCCGATTGCGAAATGGCAATTAGTATGTCATCCGGCATAATCACTGGGTCGCGATAACGAAACTCGGAAGCATACTCCACTTCTACAGGTATTCGTGCAAAGTCTTCGATGAGGTATTCGGCCACCAAACCAGCATGCCAAGAAGTACCGCAGGCTGCAATGATGATACGTTTAGCATTCATGAGCTTGTACTGGTACTCGCTCAAGCCGCCCATATGGATATGGCCAGTTTTACTGTCGATACGGCCACGCATAGAATCAAAAATTGAGCGCGGTTGCTCGTAAATCTCTTTCAGCATGAAGTGCTCGAAACCACCCTTTTCAATGGCTTCGAGTTGTAAATCGAGCTCTTGAACATAGGCCGATTTCACCTCATTGGTGATGGTTTTAATGGAGAGCGTCCGGTCTTTGATGATGGCCATCTCACTATCGTTGAGATAAACCACGCTTTTGGTGTATTCGATAATCGGAGAGGCATCCGAGGCCAGTAAGAATTCGTTGTTGCCAACGCCTACCACCAGCGGTGAACCTTTTCGTGCTGCTACTATCATTTCAGGGTCGAGCTTCGAAATCACCACAATGGCGTAAGCACCGTGTACCTGATTCAAGGCCAACCGAACGGCTTCATCGAAGCTCACCTTTTCGTGACTGTAGATGTCCTCAATCAAATGAACCAATACTTCCGTATCGGTTTGGCTATGAAAAACGTGCCCTTTTGACAAGAGCTGCGCTTTAACAGCAGCATAGTTTTCAATGATGCCGTTGTGAACTAGTGCCAAAATTTCATTCTGACCAAAATGGGGGTGGGCATTTTCATCGTTCGGCTCACCATGGGTCGCCCAACGGGTGTGTCCAATCCCAATTTTACCTTCGTGATCGTGTTGAAGAGTTAAGTCTTCTAACGCTTTCACCTTCCCGGCTTTCTTGTATATCTTGATGTTCTTCTGGTCGTCGAGTAAAGCGATACCAGCGCTGTCGTAACCTCGGTATTCAAGCCGCTTGAGGCCTTTAATGAGTATAGGTGCCGCTTGTTGGTCGCCTACATATGCTACTATACCACACATATGGTTTTATTTAAGCTTCGTAAATGTAATGATGAGTTTTGGACGCAGCAATGGGTTGGGGTGATTAGATGATGCAATCACTGCGCGATTTACCGTAGATACGGTATTTATGGGTATCAGTCGTAAGCCATAATCGGGCTGGCTACTTCTAAGTTGTCGCTGAACATACCGCGTTATACCAAAGCGATACTTTTCCGATTTGAGGTTACCATCGTAATAGAGCTCATTGATATCGTCCATACCCGATATCTGGTTGGCATTTAAGGAATCAGCAGGCAATAGAAACATACGTGTTGGTGCCGGACGTTCAGTCGTAGCACTGGCAGGAATGACCGAAACCTCTATCTCTGCTTTGTTGATGGCTACATCGAAATTTTTAACCAACTCTTTCAAGTACGGTATATCAATCCGCATTTTTAGCCCTGTACCTGCTTGCACATAATTTTCTTCGATGAGAGGACTGGTATTACCAATGGCCGAAGCCACTGTTGCTCCCGTATAATCGAAGTCAAAAAAATTATAAAAACCAATATTTCCCCGAGCTGCCATATCAAAGCGGCGGCGAATGGTGTCGTTCTTATAATAGAGGAACATGCCATTCAAAGACGTCCTAGGAGTTAAGTTAACCATAATTCCTGGCTGACCTGAAGCCACACTGGCTTCTAGGTAGATGCCTTTGAAAAAATTCAACCAATTCGCATTGTTCGCCAAATCGGCGGTTCCAGAAGCACTTACGATCCGCTGTGCTAGCGCATTGTCGAGCCGAACGCGCAATAGCGACTGATATGCGATAACCGTATCTCCTCCTGAACTCAAGGGCTCATTAATTTCTGTTCTGGTATTGGGTCGAATCGTTAGCGTTGCGCTTCCAATAGGTGCTGGCTTTACGGCCAGCTTGCGCGACGTGAAATACGTAGAATCAGGACTCAGCGATTCATTTAATTCATACACCCGAACGTTTAATTCCTGGGTAGTATCGCCCATGTAACTGTCGATAACCATCGAAAATACCAAGGAGTCAATCGTAATGTTTGTGCCTAAATTGATATTCTCGGTGGCGAGCAAAAGCTGCATGTACGACCCAGCTTTGGCATTGCCAAAAATAGGATCGTTTACCTCTCCCATAATATGCCTGCTCGGGAACTGCGACTGTACGCTGTCTTCATCTACCGTGTACGTGACGACGGTAAACGTGTCTTGTTTGTGTACACCAATTCCATCGGCATTCGGCAAAAGGTCGAGGCCCAAAGAGCCTTCGTCGTTACATGCACCAAGAAAAAGCGCTCCAAAGAGCGCTAAAAGGCCGAAGCCCACATTTTTTATCATACCAAAACCGGCTGTGCTGCTAGCACTTTTTGATAGAACGCAAAATGTTCGTCGGCTTGTGTGCTCGGATGTGCATTTTCAAGCACTGGCTTGTCGAGACCATCAATAAACTGCTTCACAGCAGGGTCGACTCCTTGTGAACAAATGGTAACCGCATCGGCATAGGCTGCACCTCCCTTGTACAAGCTGGCTACATCAAGACCTTCAAATGGCTGCAGTGCGGCCAAATCAACGTCTTCCATGGTGGCCTTATCCAAGAAATCGGCTGGAATTTTTTCAGTGAACTGATTTTCATGGACACCAAATACAACTTTGCTGTCTTTGAACACCGGTGTTTGGTTGTAAAACTTCTTCAAATACAAAGGAATCAAAGAAGTCATCCAACCACTGCAATGAATGATATCGGGCGACCAACCTAATTTGAGAACCGTTTCGAGTACACCTTTATTGAAAAAGATCATACGCTCGTGGTTGTCGTCAAACCACTTGTCTTTATCGTCACGCAGGGCATGTTTGCGGTGGAAATAATCTTCGTTGTCGAGGAAATACACCTGCATCTTCGCTTGCGGTAAAGAAGCTACTTTGATGATCAAAGGATTGTCGTTGTCGCCAATGACTATGTTAATGCCCGATAAGCGTACGACTTCATGTAAACGGTGACGGCGTTCGTTGATCATGCCATAACGAGGCATCAGAACACGTATTTCCATGCCTTTTTCCTGCATAGATTTTGGAAGTTCGAGTGCCAGATTGGCGATTTCAGAAAGTTTCAAATAAGGTTGCATCTCGTGTGCAACAAAAAGGATCCGGGTTTTCCTATCCATAAATTGCGGTAATAGGTCTTCTTCAGACAAAATGAATTACAAAAATATAGAAAAAATCTGTCATTAAAGTGAAAAGCCTTTAGATTTACCCCTTCAGTCTGCCTGAAGTGATCATTATACAAGACCCGGCTGCGCTGCAAAAGCAGCTTAATAAGGCCCGAAATAACGGTTTGCACATCGGATTTGTCCCGACTATGGGAGCCTTACACGATGGACATCTCTCTTTAGTTGAACGTGCCCGCAACGAAAATCAACTGGTGGTATGTTCCATTTTTGTGAATCCCACACAGTTCAACGACCCCAACGATCTGGCCAACTATCCGCGTACCTTGGCTGCTGATCTGGCTTTATTGGAAGGTGCAGCTTGCGACATCGTTTTTGTTCCTCGCGTTTCCGATATTTATCCAAAAGGAGAAGATCCCATAAGCTTTAGCTTCGGGGAGCTCGAAAGCCGTTGGGAAGGCGCTATGCGTCCCGGACATTTTCGTGGTGTAGGCATTGTGGTCAATAAATTACTAGAAATAACCTTACCCAATCGTTTGTATTTGGGGCAGAAAGACCTCCAACAATGCCGTATCATCGCGCAGTTACTGAATCAAATAGCCCTTTCTCCTCAGCCCGAGTTAATCATTTGTCCTACACAACGAGAAGCGGATGGCTTGGCCATGAGTAGCCGAAATCAACGGTTGAGTGCAGAGGCGCGTGCCATTGCACCCTGCATTTATGCTTTTATGGAAGAATGTAAGGTCTTGCGAGCTAGCTACTCCCCATCTGAACTTAGTAAACAAATGCTCGAACGTTTAGCCAAGCAGCCCAGCGTAGAACCTGAGTATTTCGCATTTGTAGAAGAAAAAGCATTAGAAGAAATCTCCGACTGGAACCAGCATCGTCCGGTGATGGTTGTAGTAGCTGCCAAGGTGGGAGGCATACGTCTCATCGATAATGCCGTATTGATTCCGTAACTTTGCGGCGAAATTTTCAGAGCATGCACATTCAGGTCCTTAAGTCGAAGCTTCACCGTGTACGCGTTACACAGGCCGAACTGCACTATGTAGGCAGCATTACTATCGACGAAGCTTTGATGGACGCCGCAAACCTTATCGAGAACGAAAAGGTACAGGTGGTGAATATTAATAATGGCGAGCGTTTAGAAACCTATGTCATCAAGGGTGTACGTGGGAGCGGTACCATTTGTATGAATGGCCCAGCAGCACGTAAAGTGGCCGTTGGCGATATTCTCATCATCATCGCTTACGCGAGCATGGACTTCGAAGAAGCTAAGCGCTTCAAACCCTCGTTGGTTTTTCCCGACGCCGACAATAAATTGGTGTTGTAAGCTATGCCTAACTGGCTCAAAAAAACCTTGCAGTTTGTGGTTCCATTCCTGCTTGGAGTGGTCATTCTTTGGTTCGTTTTTAAGGATCAAGATCTCGAACACATTGGAAATACCTTGGCCAATGCCCACCACGGCTGGATTGTCGCGTCGAGCTTGGCTGCACTTTTGAGCCATTGGTTGCGCGCATTACGCTGGAATATGCTCATGGAGCCCTTAGGCACCCCACCTTCCCATTCAGCTACTTTTCATGCTGTTATGTTTGGGTATCTTGCCAACTTGGCGTTTCCACGTATGGGCGAAGTAACCCGTTGCGGTGCTGTTGCCCGGCACAGTAAACTACCCGTGAATGGCATCATAGGTACCGTGATTATCGAACGGGCTATCGACTTCATTTTATTGCTGCTCATCTCGGGAGTGACTGTTTTATTGAACTTTGGCCTCTTAAAAAAGCCACTGTTCGATACGTTAACCCGTGTGCAGCAATTACAACCGTTAGGTATTGCCTGGTATTATTGGTTGATAGCTTTTGCCAGTGGAGGGGCATTGGCCCTGTGGTGGTACCGACGCAAGCTCATGCATCTCGACCATCCTTTTTTCATCAAACTGAAAGGTTTTCTTCGGGGAATCATTACCGGATTAAAGTCGATAACTGCACTTCGGCGGCCGGTGCTATTTTGGGTCTATTCTGCTGGTATTTGGTTGTGTTATTATTTGATGACCTACCTCTGTGTTTTTGCATTCGATAGTACAAGCATGCTCAACCCGAATGAAGGTTTGCTCATTTTGGTTGCAGGTAGCTTTGGCATTGTTGCGCCGGTGCAAGGCGGTATTGGAGCTTACCATGCCATCATCAGCAGTTTGCTTGCGGTTTTACCCGGCCGTGCTATCAGCCAACCCGACGCCCTCAGTTTTGCTACCCTCACCCATGCCGCCCAAACATTACTGATACTGGTAGTTGGCCTCATTTCGATGGGCTGGTTATTCCTCAAAAAACAGCACAATGGGATTCAAAAACTCGGTTGAAGCCAAAATTTGTACGCGCGAGCAGCTTACCAAACTTGTAGCCGAATGGAAGGCATCGGGCAAGAAGGTTGTTTTTACCAATGGTTGTTTTGATTTATTGCATTTGGGGCACGTTGACTACCTCAACCAAGCAGCCGATTTGGGCGATAAACTTGTGGTAGCGCTGAATACCGACCGCTCTGTGGCTGCGCTAAAAGGACCTCATCGGCCTTTGCAAGACGAGAATGCACGGTTACACATCATGGCTTCATTGGCTTGTGTCGACGCGGTGACCCTCTTCGACGAACCCACTCCGCTCGAATTAATCGGCTTGTTGCTGCCCAACTGCTTGGTGAAAGGGGCCGACTACGACATCGCTACCATAGTTGGCGCCAAAGAAGTACTTGCCGCGGGTGGTACGGTCGAAACAGTACCCCTGGTAGCAGGCTACAGCACTTCGGCGATAGAAGCTCGCATACGTAAGCAGTCTTAAGTTTTTGCAAAGCATTGGTTACCAACTAAAGGCAAAAACTCTCTATCTTTAGCGTTTGTCAGCCTGTAAATAGTGCCTCAAATACTTCGTTTTAAGCTTGTTTTAATCTTTTTGTGTGGTCTGCTGCAAGAGTCGGTTGCACAACCCTTTGCGCAAAATTGGCATTTCGGAAATCAGAGCGGATTGAGCTTTAGCACAGGTGCACCTCAAGGCCAGAATGTTCCAGGATTTCAAGCTTTTGAAGGAAGTTCTAGCATTTCCGATTCAACAACCGGCAATTTGTTGTTTTATACCAATGGCGAGAACATTTGGCGGGGTACTGGTGGCTTTATGGCGAACGGTACTGGACTTCTGGGCAAACAAACTGCTTCCCAGAATTCACTGATATTGCCTTTTCCTGGTCAACCTAATCGGTATATTTTATTTACCCTTGGTGCTACCTACGACACGGCAGGACTTTCCTACTCGATCATCGACATGAGCTTGAACGGTGGTCAAGGCGGAGTAGTTACAGGCCAAAAAAACATCAACGTCTTGCCTGGCAATCCGCCAGCGCTGCCCATAGCCGAAAAACTTACGGCCACTCGACATTGTAATGGTGTAGATTGGTGGGTTATGGGACACTACATAGGGACCAACGCTTTTTTTAGAATACCCGTAACCGGAGCTGGAATAGGTGTTATTGTGAACCAAGCCATAGGTGCGGTACATCCTGCGCCTGTGGGCGTAAATTTAGGGGCGAACAAAGGCTATATGCGCTTCTCGCCCGATGGTACCCGCTTGGCTGTGGCAACCGCACAACGCAATAATAATGTTCTTCAATTATTCCGATTCAATAAGGTTGACGGGCAACTCAGCGACGCCATAACGTTACCAACGATGGGGGGAGAATACGGGGTAGCTTTCTCGCCCGATAACGGAAAACTTTTTGTGTCCTCGTCGCGCGATAGTATTCAAGGCACAACTACCCGATATTTCAACAATGTGATGGCTTTCGACATGCTGGCTACTAACATTCCAGCTAGCCGAGTAACGGTAAAAAGCAAACTCGAAACAGTGGTAGGGAAATATGGTGCCATTCAAAACGCACCCGATGGGCGCATGTACGTGGCCCAAGAGTTTCGCGACCACCTTCACAGTATAGTTGACCCTGAAGGATTTGGCGCCTCAAATCAGTTTACCGACACTATTTTGATATTGCCTAGCGGAACAAGCCGCCTTGGCTTACCCAACTTTGTGGATGATCAATTTAGTAAACCCTTTGTAGCCAATTTCAGCTTCACATTCGTGTGTATAGGCAATCCCATGCAATTCCGCGACTCAAGTTTGAGCAATGCCATAAGTTGGCAGTGGGACTTTGACCGTGCCAATCCCGGTACTGCAACCTCTACCTTACGGAATCCTACCCATACCTACACGACCCCCGGAACTTATACCGTTCGCCTCATCGCCGACCGTGGCTGCGGGGTGAGCGACACCATTGAAAAGCCCGTGACCATAGGCTTAAACCTACCCGTTGATCTAGGCAACGATACTGCGTTCATTTGCATTGGCGACACGCTTAACATTGGTTCTAATGTGGGTACTGCTACGTATCAGTGGTATACGGGCAGCCCAGGTAGTTGGGTAATATCACCTAACGACACCACCAACACCCTTCGCCCAAATGCAAGTGGGTGGTACAGGCTTACGGCCGATAATGGCGCCTGCGACGGTGAAGACAGCATTTATGTGCTCATCAACAATACGCCGGTAGATGTGAATCTGGGTAACGATATTCTGCTTTGCCCGGGAGCAACAGTTACTATCGACGCGGGTAACCCAGGTTCGACCTATTTGTGGTCGACTGGCGCTACATCACAAACCATCAGTGTAAGGGTGGCCGATACCTTCTGGGTTACTGCAAGTTTCCAAGGCTGCACCGACACCGATACCGTCATTGTATTTGCTGATAGCCTTGGCCGTGTGAATGTGATGAACGATACCACGCTGTGCCCCGAAATTGGCGAGCTAATTATCGACGCTAGTTCATTTGGGGTAGCATTTTTGTGGTCGACCGGTTCACTTGATCCAGTATTAACTGTTGCCGATACAGGCACTTACAGCGTTATTATCAATACGGCTGCAGGATGTTTGGTAACCGATACCATTTTGGTGAGCTATTCGTGCCCAACGCAGGTATTGGTGCCTAATGCATTTACACCCAATGGCGACAATTTAAACGACACCTTCAAACCTTTACTTACCGCGGTGGATGTAGGTTATGAATTTTTGATTTATAACCGATGGGGACAGCGCGTATACTTCACCAATAATGTAGCCGATGGGTGGAACGGTAAAGTAAACGGCACCGACGCCGAAGAAGGGTATTACTCGTATGTAATCCGGTATTTTACGAATGTAGAACGGGTATTTACGATTAAGACCGGTCAGGTGTATCTTTACCGTTAATGGAAGTTTTATTACTTGTAGCAGGCTTGCTCGTTGGAGGGCTAGCCGTTTTGTTGTGGAAACGCAATCAATCCGATGATACAGCAACCGAGTTGATGGAATTGCGTACCCGCTTGGGGGTGGAAGAAGCGCGGGCAGCGCAGTTGTTGACCGACCGGTCGCGTTTGGAGCAGCAATTGCAGCAGGAGCAGCAACAACTCATTCGTTTGAGCGAGGAGAAGTCGGCACTTGAAGCACGTCAAAACTACCAGGATGAAAAACTTGCTCGTCAGCAGCAAGAAATGGATCAAATTCGGGAAAAATTCACGCTCGAGTTTAAGAACATTGCCAACGAGCTACTCGAAAGCCGGAGCAAAACCTTTTCAACCCAAAACCAGCAACAGCTTGAACTTCTTCTTTCGCCGCTCCGCGAGCGTCTGAAAGAATTTGAAAGCAAGGTCGACAGCACCCACAAGGAGAGTCTCGAAAAACACGCGAGCTTGTTTAACGAACTCCGCAACTTGCGAGAGCTCAACCAAAACATGAGCGAAGAAGCTCGCAACCTAACACGAGCGCTTAAAGGTGAAAGTAAAACACAGGGTAATTGGGGAGAGTTAATTCTTGAGCGTATACTCGAACGCAGTGGTTTGAGTCGCGATGCAGAATATCGTGTTCAAGAATCGTTGCAAACCGACGAGGGTCGTCGTGTACAACCCGACGTTACCATACTGCTTCCTGGCGAGCGTTTTTTAGTCATCGACAGCAAGGTATCGCTTACCGATTACGAGCGATTTGTATCGGCGGAGGACGAAGCTGAAAAGCTTGCAGCACTCAAACGACACGTTTTGTCGATGCGCGCGCACATCAAAGGGTTGAGCGAGAAGAAGTACGAACATCTGCATGGTGCCGGTAGTCCCGACTTTGTACTCATGTTTGTTCCGCTCGAATCGGCATTCCATGCTGCATTGCAACAAGATGCCGATCTTTTCGGTGATGCTTTTGATAAGAACATTGTGCTGGTGAGTACATCCACGTTATTGGCTACGCTTCGAACCATTGCCAGTTTGTGGCGCACCGAAAAGCAGAATCAAAATGCACAGGAAATCGCCCGGCAGGCTGCCAATATGTACGACAAGTTTGTGGATTTCAGCAACGACCTCATCAAAGTGGGGGTGCAACTCGATGGCACGCAAAAAACCTATGCCGAGGCGATGAAAAAGCTTACCGAAGGCAAAGACAATTTGGTTCGCAAAACCGAACGTTTGAAGGAGCTCGGCGCTAAGGGCTCAAAACAAATCGACTCACGTTTGCTCGATCGAGCGGATGAATCCTGATGTTAGCCTGTCTACTCGGTTTTAGGCATGTATTGTGAAGGAACACTCTGGATGCATCCCTCTGCTTAATGTTTCATCAAGAAATTTCTGTCTAAGCAAAATTGTTATTCTCAAGAAGACTCGTCCCAAAATTTCTTAGAATCGGAAGTTTAAGTACCCTATCTCACTCACTTTCAAAGGCATTCGTCGGAAGAATGTCAAAATTCATCTAAAAAATATGCTTGCATACGAAACTCAAAGTACCTTTGTAACGTTTCATAGTTGCTAATCCGCAGTATTGCCAATAAGGGTTTAGGGTTTCCCGGCAATAAGTAGCGTTAGGATTAGTTTAGTTGGGTTTAGGGGGCTGCGAAAGCAGTCCCCTTTTAGTTTATGCCGCGTTCTTTTTTGATTTTTTCGTAGGCTTCGTTCACCTTTTGAAACTTCTCGTTGGCGGCTTTCTGCACATCTTCACCTAGGTGGGCTACTTTATCGGGATGGTATTTGGTTGCCATGCGGCGGTAAGCCTTTTTCAGTTCTTCGTCGCTTGCTTCGCGTTGCACTTCCAGAATTTGATAGGCATCGTCGGTATTGGCCACAAACATGGCTTTTATTGAAGTAAAATCAACCGGACGAATCCGCATCGATAAGGCCATTTGTTCGAGTAGTCGCAGTTCGCCCTCGTCAATTTTGCCATCGGCCTGTGCGATGCCAAAGAGGAGGTGCAGCAGCTCCAACCTCCCGGGATGATCCATATGCTGCGCGATTTGTCGGCACACCGGTATGGGGTCAAAGTCTTTTTCAACAATGTCGCGGAGCATGAGCGTCATGTCCTTGGCCCGTTCGATGCCGAAGTTGCGTTTTAGGAATTCCTTTACGTAGTCGAGTTCAGCCTTCACCACCCGACCATCGGCCTTCATGACTGCGGCTGTGAGCACCAACAAACTCACGGTAAAATCGGATGGCGTAGTTTCCGGGCTTTGGCTTGCCGGTCGGTTGCCGTCGCTCGAGCGGGCATCTACTGCATTTCCCAATACAAAACCAATGATTGCACCTATGGGCCCACCGAGCACCCAGCCCAGTCCTCCGCCCAGCCATTTGGCATACTGACTCATGCAGCGAAAATACAACCTTCGTTGGCAAATTGAGGGAAGTGAATTCCAAACTTTTGGTAAGACTTAACCCCTGTGATCTATGAGCCCCCTCAGGTCGAAAACAACATCCTCTTAGCGTATTTGAAGTTTCAACAAGACAAAGGCTGCAAGGCGAAAGTGCTGCAGTATTTTTGTGCGTTAATCTTCCCCGCTATGCCGCAATTGATTCCCTTACCGAAAAAACGTCAGTTTTTGCCTGCCGATCTCCAACTCAACCGATGGGAAGAGCTTGAGCCGTTTTTTATGGATTTGGAACAGCGAGAACTCAACGATTTAGCGGCACTAGAAAGGTGGATGGCCGACCGGAGTGAGTTGGAAGCATTTCTCGATGAGGACTTGGCTTGGCGCTACATACGCATGACCTGCGATACCGAAAATACCGAGAAGCGAGAAGCTTACGAACTTTTTATCCGCGACATTTTTCCTGCGGCTGCACCCTACGACGACCGTTTGAACCGAAAGTTGCTTGCTGCTTCCAACCTCAGTTCGGTAAACTATCCAGGCTTTGGCTTGTACCTGAAGCGTGTGCAGTCGGCAGTAGCCCTTTACCGTGAAGAGAATGTGTCGCTGCAAGCCCAGCAAAAGCAACTCGAAAGCGAGTATGGGGCTGTGGTGGGCGCCATGACCATTCGCTGGGAAGGACAAGAATATACCTTACCTCAAGCCGCCCAGCTTCTTAAAAGCGACAATCGAGCGCAGCGGGAAGCCGTGTATCACCTCATGGCCGAACGAAGGCGTGCCGACCAAGCGCGACTCGACGATTTATTGACCAAACTCATCGCCTTACGAACCCAAATTGCAAAAAATGCAGGTTTCGCGAATTACCGTGATTATCGTTTTGCCGAACTCAACCGCTTTGACTATACCGCGCAAGATTGCTTCGATTTTCATGAAGCCATCCGACTTGGGGTGGTGCCCATCAAGGCCGCTTTTGATGCACACAAAAAGCAGGAACTCGGCTTGGCGCAGTTGCGTCCATGGGATTTGGATGCCGAGCCTCAAGGTCGAGCCCCACTAAAGCCCTTTACCGACCAGCGCGACCTCATCCATAAAAGCATCGCCGCCTTTTCGGCCATCGACCCTTACTTTGGCGACTGCCTCTACACCATGGACCAGCTCGGGCATTTCGATTTGGAATCGAGAAAGGGAAAGGCGCCAGGCGGTTACAATTACCCATTGATGGAAACGGGAGCACCCTTCATTTTTATGAACGCCGCCAGCAGCATGAGCGACCTAGAAACCATGATGCACGAAGGTGGCCATGCCATCCATTCGTTTTTGAGCAAAGATTTACCCCTGCGAGCCTTTAAAGAATTGCCTTCTGAGGTAGCCGAGTTGGCCTCGATGTCGATGGAGCTCATCTCTATGGATCAATATCCCCAATTTTTCGGGCAAGAAGAGGAGCTAAATCGTGCGCGTTACGAACAACTACAACGAGCGCTAAGTGTGTTGCCGTGGATTGCGAATGTAGATGCCTTCCAGCATTGGTTGTACCTAAACCCCAACCATACCGTTGCCGAGCGGCATGCCGAATGGGCGCGTTTGTTCAAAGCGTACGGTTCACCAGAAGTGGATTGGAGCGGCCTGGAAGCCAATATTGGATTACGTTGGCAATCGCAGCTGCATATTTTTGAAGTGCCTTTTTATTACATCGAATATGGCTTTGCTCAATTAGGAGCCTTAGCCGTTTGGAAAAAGTACACTGAAAATCCCACGCAAGCCCTCGGCGATTATAAAAAAGCACTTGCCCTGGGGTATACCGCATCCATTCCCGAGGTATATGCAGCTGCGGGCATCGCGTTCGACTTTCGTAGCGACTACTTGAAGACCTTGCTGGAATTCACCCAAAATGAAATTAACAAGGTGTTGAGCTCCTGAATTTCAACAGGATTTGACGCAAAATATTTAATAGTGCTTTAATTCAGGCATCCGAGCAATACGGTAATTTAGATTCACCTAAACCCAACCCCTATGCTTCGGAAAATTACTGCAGCAAGCATCTTCGTCTTTATTTTACTCTTTGGTTATCAGATGGCCAGAACCAATTCGGGAGGGCCTCCCGGTAACAACCTTACCGGAGCACCTGGAGAAGGAAATTGTACAAACTGCCACAATACGTTTGCACTAAATAGTGGGACAGCCACACGTACGCTTGTATTGAATAACGATCCTACGATTACGTCGTATACCCCTGGGCAAACCTACACGGTAACCTATACCATTAGTGCGGTGGCTCAGCTGTATGGATTTCAAGCAACCGTGAAACGAGCTAATGGAACCGCAGCGGGACAATTGATTAATTCCAATCCTAACCAAACTTCGCTGAGTGGGAACTATATCTCCCATAATTCGGGAGGAACAGCACCCACTTCTACGAATCAGCGAGTTTACAGCTGGAGTTGGACTGCTCCCGCAGCAGGTGCAGGAACCGCCACTTTTTATGTAGCTGCTAACGCTGCCGACGGCAATAGCGGTTCAAGTGGGGACCGTATTTACACCAACAGCTTTCCTTTCACCGAAGGAGTAGCAGCACCCTCCATTGCAGCCGCCACATTTACACCTACTGCCGTATGTACCGGTTCGCAGCTCACTGTGAATTTTACTATTACGGGCACATTCAACAGCGGTAACGTATTTACAGCCGAGCTGAGTTCGTCGAGTGGAAGTTTTGCGAGCCCCACCAGTATAGGAACGATCACCAGCACCACTGCAGGCGCCATCAGTGCAACCATTCCCAGCGCTGCGGTAGCAGGTGTAGGTTATCGCATCCGTGTAGTTTCAAGCAACCCAGTAAGCACGGGCGCCGCCAGCAATACCCTGAGCATTTCGGTGCCTGCAGCAGCTCCCACCTTGACATTCGATGGTCGCACCATCTCGGCCAGCGGCAGTGGTACATACACCTGGTTCCGCGACGGGAATACCATCGCCGGTGCTACTACTTCCACCTTCGTTCCAACACAAGCAGGTGCTTACACTGCGGGCATCTCCAATTCAGGGTGTTCACCAAGCATTTCGCAAGCCGTTAACATCACGGCAGGGTTTGCAAGCATTGCTGCACCTGCAGCGCAATATTGTGCAGGCAGTAGCACACAAATTGGTTTTACTACCTTTGGCACCTTTGGCGGTGGTAACAGTTTTAGTGCAGAGCTCATCAATGCCCAAAACCAAGTAACAGCTCTCACCGTCACAACTCAAACTGCTACCACGGTTACCGTTCAGCTGCCCAATACTGCCGGTACTGGCTTTAAAATTCGCGTGAAGTCGAGCACCCCTGTGGCAATGACCGCCGAAAGTGCGGCATTTACTTTGGTAGCTGCCCCGGCTGAGCCTACCATTTCACAAACAGGCTTTGTGCTGAGCTCTTCGGCTACATCGGGCAATAGTTGGTTTAAAGATGGTGTAGCCATTCCGAACGCAACCGGTCAAACCTATACCGTGACACAAAACGGTAACTACTTTGTGAACGTGACACAAAACGGCTGTGTTTCGCCAAATAGCGATACCATTAGCATCAACAATGTGAGTGTAGTAGAAGAGGCGCTAAATTCAGCACGTATTTATCCTAACCCAGCCGTGGGTTCTTTCGTTATCGAAAGCAGTAGCTCACTCGCGGTGGAGCTCATCGATCTTCACGGACGTAGCGTCAAACAACTTCGTGTAGAGCCAGGCAAAACGACAGTTCAGTTGGATGAGCTTGCGGCTGGTCTTTACCTTGTGCGCTTGCAACAGGGAACAGCCCAACGCCAGCTACGTTTGGTAGTTGAATAACCGAATTATGATTACGCTAGCCCGTGTTGAAAAGACACGGGCTTTTTTGTTTAGAAGCCTTTTATTTGCAGTATGAAAATCATTTGCGTCGGCCGCAACTATGCCGATCATGCCCGTGAGCTTAAAAACGATGTGCCATCATCACCGGTAATCTTTTTAAAACCAGATACCGCCTTGTTGAAAGATGGTAAACCCTTTTACTTGCCCGATCATCTTGGAGAGATTCATCATGAGCTAGAGCTTGTACTCCGCATTTGTAAAAACGGGAAACATATCAGCGAGAAATTTGCGCCCGATTATTACGATCAAATAGGACTAGGTATCGACTTTACCGCACGCACGCTGCAAAATGAACTTAAAACCAAGGGTTTGCCGTGGGAACTCGCCAAAGCATTCGATTCCTCGGCGGTATTGGGCGATTTAGTCCCCAAAAACGAATTAGGTGCAGGCAACTGGGAACTCGAGCTGTTCATTAATGATGAACCTCGTCAGCATGGAAATACAGCCGATATGCTGTTTTCTTTCAATTACATCGTAAGCTTTGTATCGCGCTACTTCAGTTTAAGGCAAGGCGATCTGATTTACACAGGCACACCAGCTGGAGTTGGTCCCGTTCGGATTGGTGACCGTTTGGTAGGCAAACTCAACGGGAAACAGCTACTCGACTTTGAAGTAAAATAATACAGATGGTATGGAGTACGACCGCAATTGGACGAGTATTGAACAATGTACTGGACATTAGCCTCAAGCGTATTTTGCGGATATATGCAGAGGTGGTATAAACGGTCAAATTTGTCCCCTTCTTCTTCAACGTTCAAGCAGTCTTTTACTTTGTAGATAACACCATAAGCTCGAATACAAACAAAAAACCGGCTCTCGCCGGTTGTATTTACTTTCCTGTAAATGCTGGTTTTCGTTTTTCATTAAACGCCTGCACTCCCTCTTTGTAGTCGGAGCTATTCCCTGCTATTTGTTGACATTGTGCTTCGTAATCAAGCATCGTGTCTAAATCGCTATGGAAGCTCTTGTTGAGCATCTTTTTCATCAAAGCAATCGCCTTGGTGGGTGCTGTGCGGTAATAATCGGTGTATTGCGCCACAGCCGCGTCTAGCTCGGCATCGGGCACAACTTTATTGGCTATACCCCATTCGTAGGCTTGTTGCGCCGAAATTCGACTCGCCATGGTACTCATTTCAAATGCACGGGCCGACCCCACCAGGCGAGGCAAAAAATAAGACGAGCCGCTATCGAGCACGAGGCCAACGTTTACGAATACTTCAATGAATTTTGCACTTTCGGCAGCTACCACTATATCGCAGGCCAAGGCCAAGGAACAACCAGCACCGGCAGCAACGCCATTTACTCGTGCAACAATGGGTTTTGGCAAATTGCGCATGGCCCGAATGATGGGGTTGTAGCGTTTGTGTAACGACTCTTCTAAGCTCCGCTTTTCTGCACCGGCAATGGCTTTAAGATCTTGTCCCGAACAAAAGGCCTTACCAGCACCGGTTAATACCACCACCCTCACCTCGTCGTTTTTCGCCACTTGTTTAAAGGCATCCTGCAGTTCGTAGCTCTGTTCGTCGTTAAAGGCATTAAATACGTCGGGTCGGTTAAGTGTAATGGTTCCTACCCCATTTTCGACGGTTAGCAGTATGCTGTTGTACATAAAGTGAATTTTAAACGAGACAAATATACAGACTCAACATGCCGAGTGCATAGCCAGCGTAAATCTGCGCAGGAGTATGCGCCTGAAGCAGTAGTCGGCTGGTCCCAACCAGACCTGTGAGTAAAACCACACCAGCAAATACGGGCAATAATGGACGCTGAAAACTCCCTGAGAGTGCCAATAAAAGACCTAATGCCCCTCCCATGGCTATCGCGTGGGCACTTATCTTCCACCTAAAATTGATGAAATAGGCGGCTAGTACCGAAACAAGAGCCCCTAATACGCTATTGGTTATAAAAGGTGCCAGTTGAAGATTGCGAAAATTGTAAAACAATGCCGCTAAACAAACTGCATTGATGAGGTAAGGCAAGCTGCGCTGGCTTCTTTCGCTCACCATGATATCGCTCACTTGTTTCCCCCAAATCAGCAGAAGTACCGCCCCAATAGGCAAAACGGAGCTAATCAGAAATAACTGCAACAAAATATAAAGCTGCACTTCGTTCGTATAATAAAACGATTCGGCGGGTTGTAGCCAAAATGCCAGAGCTCCCAAGTAAGTGGGCAAAAAAAGCGGGTGAAACATCCCCGAGATGAAAAGGGCAATGGTTCGCATCAGAGTTCTTTACGCAAACGCGCCACAGGCAAACCGAGCTGTTCGCGGTATTTGGCCACCGTACGCCTTGCGATATTGTAGCCCTTTTCATTGAGCAGCTGCATGAGCTTATCGTCTGACAAAGGATTTTTCTTCTTCTCAGCAGCAATCAAGTCGCTCAATATTTTCTTTACCTCTTTGCTCGAAGCTTCTTCACCCGAGTCGGTCATGATGCCTTCGCTGAAAAAGCTTTTTAAGAGAAAAGTGCCAAATTCGGTTTGCACATATTTACTGTTGGCTACCCGCGAAATCGTACTGATATCGAGATGCACCACATCGGCAATATCTTTTAAAATCATGGGCTTTAGCTTCGCTTGGTCGCCAGTAAGAAAATAGCTGTACTGATGCTGCATGATGGCTTCCATGGTGCTCAGAAGTGTATGCTGGCGCTGCTTTACGGCATCGATAAACCATTTGGCTGAGTCGAGTTTTTGTTTCACAAAACTCACTGCCTCCTTCATCTTCTTGTCTTTCTTTTCCGCTTTCTCATAATGGCGGAGCATGTCCTTGTAGGTTTCACTGATGCGCAATTCTGGAGCATTCCTAGAATTAAGTCGTAACTGCAGCTCACCGTCTTCGTTATGGATGATAAAATCGGGTATTACTTGCAAAGCCTTGCTGTTGTCCTGCGCCGTATTCCCTGGACGCGGATTTAAGCGGATAATCTCTTGGTGCGCCAAGCGCATATGCTCTTCGTCGAGGCCAAGCACGCGCGCTATTTTGTCGAAATGCTTGCGGGTATACTCGTCGAAATATTTGCTGACAATGCTAATCGCGTGATTGACCGAAAGACTCTGTTTTTTTCGTTTCAGCTGCAGCAGCAAACATTCTTGTAAGTCACGGGCACCCACGCCTGCAGGATCGAACTTTTGAATTTCGACCAACATGGCTTCAATTTCAGGCAGCTCGCAATTGATGTTTGCCGTAAAGGCCAAATCATCGCCCACACTTTCCAATGGTCGACGCAAGTAGCCATCTTCGTCGATACTACCCACCAACTGCCGCCCAATGATAAACTGTTTTTCAGTGAGCTCGAGCATATCGAGCTGGTCCATCAGTTGATCGTGGAAGCTATTTACCACAACCACTGCTGGCCGCAAATCTTTGTCCTCGTCGTCGGGTGAGTAATTGTTGTCGTCGTATTTATACGAAGGCGTATCATCTTCGAGGTATTCGCTTACATCTATATCGTCGGCCGACGATTCTTCGCTGTACTCGTCGGGTTCGGTATTGTCAAATTCCCGATCGTCGTCTAAATCGCTGTACTCGTCCTTGACTTCATACTCTTCGTACTGCCCTTCTTCTAGTGCGGGGTTTTCTTCCAATTCTTCCTTCACACGCTGTTCGAGCATGGCAGTGGGCACCTGCAGCAGCTTAATAAACTGAATTTGCTGAGGCGATAATTTTTGCAGAAGTTTTTGCTGAAGCGATTGCTTAAGCATAGTACTTGGTTTCTACAGGCTAAAATACGATTTGAACCCACATTTGCCTATTTTAGCGCGATTTTAAAAGTGTAAGTCTTTATGACTATTGATCAACTCCATACCGTTGTTGGGCAACGGACCACCCTACAGGGTTGGATTATGGGCAAACGGACCGGCAAAGGCCTTGTTTTTCTGGTAGTTCGCGATGGAAGCGGAATGTGCCAATGTGTAGTCGACGAAACGAAGGTTTCGCCAGAGCTATTTGAAGATGCGAAACGTATCAGTCAAGAAAGTTCATTGCGTATAGGGGGCTCAGTTATTGCCGACGAGCGTCAAATAGGCGGATTTGAACTTCAAGTCGATAGCCTAGAAATCATACACCTATCGCAAGACTACCCCATCACTCCCAAAGAGCACGGCGTAGACTTTTTGATGGACCATCGTCATCTCTGGTTGCGAAGCAAGCGGCAATGGGCCATTCTGCGCATCCGCAATACCCTCATCATGGCGATTCACGAATTTTTTCAGGGAGAAGGTTTCATACAAACCGACGCACCTATTTTTACGGGCAATGCCGTGGAGGGCACATCCACCTTATTCGGAACCGATTTTTACGGAGAACCCGCCTACCTCAGCCAGAGCGGTCAACTTTACGGCGAAGCCATGGCGATGGCCTTTGGCAAAATCTATACGTTTGGCCCGACCTTCAGGGCTGAAAAATCGAAAACACGTCGCCACCTCAGCGAATTTTGGATGATTGAGCCTGAAATGGCATTCCACGACCTCAAAATGAACATGGACTTGATTGAACGTTTTCTACGTTATGTGGTCCTCAAAGTGCTCGAGAAAAATACCAACGAGCTAGACATGATTGGGCGGGATACTGCAGTTTTGAAGCAAATCACAGAAGCTTTCCCACGAATACCGTATGCCGACGCAGTGGCCATTCTCAAAGGTGAAAAAGAGGTGAATGGTCAGAATGCCATCAAAACTCTCGAAAACGATTTGCTTGCAGTAAATGAACGAATTGCAGCGATTCAAGTTGACATTGCCGACCGCGAAGCTAAACTTGCTGCTCCAGGTTTAAAAAAGGGAGAAATTGGTTTTCATCAAGCCAAAGTACAGCAGCTCAAAGAAGAATTGGCCGAACAAGAAGAGGCCGCACGCAACATCCCGCTTTGGCTGAAGAGTGCTCGTGAATTCCGAATGGGCAACGATTTTGGCGGTAGCGACGAAACGGTAATCACGCGCTTGTTCAATACCCCCATTATGGTATACAATTGGCCACACGAGGTAAAAGCCTTCTACATGAAGCGTGACGAAAACGATCCGCGCTGGGCCAAAGGTGTAGATGTACTGGCTCCCGAAGGTTATGGAGAAATTGTTGGAGGAGGAGAAAGGGAAACCAATTTCGACTGGTTAGTTGAAAAAATCAATGAGCATGAATTGCCCATGGAAGCATTTGAATGGTATCTCGACCTGCGTCGTTATGGGTCGGTCCCACATTCAGGTTTCGGTTTAGGACTTGAGCGTTTGGTTGCCTGGGTTTGTAAGCTGCCTCACGTTCGCGAAACCATACCGTTTCCACGCATGTATGGTCGCATTGCGCCATAATCCGTTTGAATTAAACAATAAAAAACCCTGTAAATCGCTTTACAGGGTTTTTTTTATGTCTTGAAAAATCTTATTTCTTCGACGCGCTAACAGCCATTTGGTAGACTACCAAACCAAAGCCAATTTTGTTAACAGCATCGCCAATGTTGTAGATGAGGTCGATGTTCAGGCTACCGCTCATTCCTGCGAGTAAGTTGCCTGGCATCATCATATAACCAATAGGGTAAATCGCCCAACCTACAAGTACGAAATTGCGCAGCAAACGAATGGCTTTCTGCAAGTTAGCATCGCCAGATGCAACGGCCAATTTCGCTACACTACCGTAGGTAGCTTCGTACACAATACCAGCCCATCCGATGGTAGAAATGGTTCCCCAAAGAATAGAGTGCATACCCGGATTGGCAGCTGTAGGAGCGAAAGCTTCTCCAATATAACCCGTTACCAACATGAGTACCGAGTAACCAATCATTTTCCAAAGCAACGATTGTTTAGCGCCGTAAGGACGGAGCAATAAGAAAAACTCTACGCACATCAAAGGCACTGTAAGTGTCCAGTCGATGTAGCGGAACTGCGTGGGAGATGGGTTAATCCAACCAGCAGCTCCGGGAGCGAAACCACCCGCAAGGTTGTTTGCGATTGCAGCCAAATAATAGTCGCGCATGTAATAGTAGTGCGCTGCTGCAATCATGGTAATCAAACCAGATACGAGTAAAGAGGTTTTCCATTTGCCATCGACTTGACTTCTCTCAAAAAAGAAGAAGACAGACGCTGCAAACATCGCCATGAGCCCTACGAAAAAAGTAAAGCCCGTTACATCGCCCGGTTGAAGGGTCGAACTCAATAATAAAAATGCTTTCATCATAATGAGGGGTTTAGGCCTTTAACAACCTTTAACAGCTCACTCTGTTTGCTTTAGCACATATATTTTTAATTGTAATTTGTTGATATTCAGATATTTACAATACGTTTATATGAGCAGTAATTGCCTTTATCGCATTGTGAACAAGGATTTGAGAGGGAAAAAGAGCGTTTACTCTTCTATTAAGTTTTAGAAAATAAGTCCGTAATGATCTAAACTTATAAACTTATCTAGCTTCAATTCTGCTTCCCGCTGACGGCCTTCGAAGCTAAAGCCACATTTTTCAAGTACCCTTCGGCTTTGTTCGTGATTGCTTTCGATGGTTGCAGTGAGTTTATGCAGCTTGAATCGTGTGCTTGCAATATGGATGAGCCGGGCAACCCCATCGGTTGCGTATCCTTTCCCCCAAAATTCGGGCAATAACCAATAGCCACACTCTGCTTGTTGATTCACCTCTTGGTAAAAATATACGCTAAATACCCCCATAAATTCTTGCGTATCGCCACTTAAGGCGGTTAAGAACAACGCTGTCCCTAAATTCAGCTGCTCGCGGTACCACTCCAACTGCTCTAACCCTGGGTCGGAAGAGGTGAAGCGAATAGACAAATACTGCATGACCTGAGGATTAGTCATTGCCGTACGTAGCGCCGGTAAATCCTGTTCGCCAATAGGCCGCAATAGCATGCGCTCAATCATGGGAACCTTGGCTAAACAACATTTCGCTTGCGATTAACCAACCAAATGCCCACTAAAATGCTTAGCATGCCCAGTATTTGTGGCCAACCCATAGCTTCCCCGTCTAGCAGCCCCCAAAACAAAGCCACAATGGGCATCAAATAGGTCGTAGTGGAGGCAAAGATTGGGCTAGTCATTTGAATGAGCTTATTGAATGCCACCAAAGAAGCAGCCGATCCAATCAAACCCAATATGCTGATGTAGCCTAATGCCGTCCAAGCACCGGGTTGATACATGCGCTGTACAAAGTCGGTCGAAAACAATAAAATAAGCGAAGGACCTGCCACCAAAACCAAGGGAACCGCGGCAGTAATGGTAGGCCGAATGTTGTTTAAATAGCGACCAACGGTATTTACACTCGTACCATACATCAAAGTTGCCAGCACAATCAAAAGACCATAAGCCCAATAAGGCTCGGCCAGTCCATTGGCTTTTAGCAGGATAAGGATAAGCGCACCCGCCAAACCTACAAGCACACCTATTACTTTGCTGGTGGTAAGTTTGGTAGAAAATAAAAATACTCCGAGAACAAGCGTGAACAGCGGGGTTAAGGCATTCAACGCTCCCGCTGTTGAGCTGTTGAGCCGCGTTTGGGCTGTAGAAAATAAAAACGCAGGTATTCCATTACCAATTAAGCCCACAATTAAGAAGTAGCGCAATTTCGATTTCAAAGTTGGATTCCAATGCCAGATTACCACAGGAAGCAAAGCCAAACCGGCTATACTTAACCGATATGCGCCAACCTGAACCGGACTGAATACTTCCAATCCCCGTTTCATAAGGATGAAGGAGCTACCCCAGATGAACGACAAGACAAGAAGAATGAGGTAAGGAAAAAAGGGGTGGTCGCGCCTAAACATGCGCAAAAATGGTAATTATTCCTGACTCACTGGAATCCGGGTAACCTTAATTTTCACGATACGCATAGCAGTCATTTCTATCACTTCTAGCTTCAGATGCGACCAAACCACAATTTCACCTTGCTCCGGAAATCGCTCCAATTCATGTAAAACCAATCCTGCAACCGTATTAAAAGGCAATTCTTTTTCAACTGGCCCATCTAATTCCAAAGTATTGATGAACTCGAAAAAAGGATACTGACCATCCACAACCCATTCGTTGCTGCCGGTAGAAGTCATTTGGTATTCGTCATCTTCCTCTCCAATATCCCCTACTAAGGCCTCAAGAATATCGTTGATGGTGATCATGCCTTGGAAAACACCGTACTCATCAAGAACTAGCGCATAATGTATGCGCTTTTTCCTGAATTGCTCTAGTGCAGCATAAGCTGTCAGATTTTCTGGGAAAAAATTGGGTTGTCTAATAAGTTGTTTGAGCTGTTCAGCTGAAAAGTTGCTTTCCGCAACAAAAAGGTCTTTCAGCGCAATCACTCCCAGCAATTCATCGAACGATGCATTTATAACCGGGTAATACGAATGTAAATCGCGATGCACCAATTGCCGGATACCCGAAGCAGTATCGCCTAAATCGATACAAACCAAATCTTGCCGATGTGTCATCAAAGAGCTTACTCTTAAATCGCCAAGTCCGAAGGCACGCTCCACTATATCTTGTTCTATCTCCTGCACCTCCCCTGTCATCACACTCTCTTGAATCACAGCTTTTATTTCTTCTTCGGTTAAATGCTGTTGGTCACTTACTTCCTTCCCAAATATTTTGAGTAAAAGTTCCGTCGACAAGGTCAGTAGCCAAATAAATGGCCGACTTACTTTCGCTAAAAACTGCATTAACGGAGCTACGGCAAGGGCAATTCCCTCGGGCCTGCTCATGCCAATACGTTTTGGTACTAGCTCCCCTAAAACAAGAGAAAAATAGGTGATTAGAACAACCACAACCCCGATGGCAAGTTCTTCTTTGTATGGATCCAGCAAAGGATAGCTCGAGAGCCAAAGCTGAAAATCATCGGTAATGTTTTCACCGGAATAGATACCGGTGATAATTCCAATCACGGTGATTCCGATTTGAACCGTTGATAAAAAAGTATTCGGCGATTTGGCTAATTGTAACGCTTTGGCAGCGCTTCTATTCCCTCTCCTCGCCAAAGCCTCCAGTCTCGATTTACGTGCAGAAACCAATGCAATTTCCGACATAGAGAACAACCCATTCAAAAGGATTAATCCGAACAGTATCAATAATTCCATGGCTTATTGGCTTGCAGAAGTTTCTTGCAAGGCGCGCAACAACTTGCGGTATAATTTGTCGCGGGTCAAGTTTTGCTCTAAATGACCATTCATGGCCAGCGAAATGGTTCCATTTTCTTCCGATACAATCAAAACCACAGCATCGCTATGTTCGGAAATACCAATTGCAGCGCGGTGGCGTAAACCCAGCTCTTCTGGTAAATCTTGGTTTTCACTAACGGGCAGCACACAACTTGCGGCTTTAATTCGCTTGTTGGCAACGATTACAGCACCATCGTGAAGCGGGCTGTTTTTCTGGAAGATACTCTCAAGTAGGCGCGCAGTGAGTTGTGCGTCGAGCGGTGTGCCGCTGTTGGCAAAAAACTGCAGTTCTGAGGTCCTAGCAAATACTATCAGTGCTCCAGTCATCTGAGCGGCCAAGGTTTCGGCTGCTTCCAAAGCTTCCCTCAAATAACTTGCATCTTCCTCTTCGGCATGTACGCCCTTGAAAAAGAACCTTCGCAGCCAGCCGTAATTACTGAGACTGGTGTTTTTACCTATCATCAGCAAAAACCGACGTATTTCGGGTTGAAATAGGATGATCAGGAGGATAACACCCACGCCAATAAACTGTCCTAAGATTTGACTTAACAGGCGCAGCTCGAAGGCATCTACAACAACCCACAACAAATAAATACTGCCCAACCCTATCAAAATATTCACTGCAAGGCTGCCCTTAACCAGTTTATAAACCTGGTACAACAGTACAGCAACGAGCGATATGTCGATCAAATCGCGTAATTCAAAAGTTAGAAAGCCTAAATCAAATATTTTCAAGTCGTTTCCAGAGTTGAATGGCTTCTACAGCCGGTTTTACATCGTGTACTCGCAGTATTTTGGCACCACGCTCCAATGCCCAAGCATGCAGCACCGAACTCCCGTTCAATGCGTCGTCGACACTCACTCCCAAGGTACGGTATATCATTGATTTACGCGATAGGCCAACAAGTAAAGGCAAGCCCATGGGCGTAAATTCTTGCAGCCTTCGCAGTAGCTCAAAATTTTGAGGAATAGTCTTCGCAAACCCAAATCCTGGATCAAGGACTATATCCACTACGCCTAACTCGCGTAAGGCGAATACCTTTCTCACCAATTCACCATAGATATCGTTGACCAATTCTTCGTAATCGGTAAGATTTTGCATGGTTGCAGGCGTACCACGCATGTGCATGAGCACATAAGGTAGTTTGGTTGCTGCAACAGCAGTCCACATGTCTGGGTCGAGAGCCCCTCCACTGATATCGTTAATTAAGTCAACCCCCAAACGATGTGTTGCACGAACAACCTCTGCACGATACGTATCTACCGACAACAAAGCTTCTGGAAAAGCTTGCCTAATGGCCTCCAGTGCCGGTAAAAGCCGATCTAATTCGGCTCCTACTTCGGGTTGCGGTGCTCCCGGCCTCGTTGAACACGCCCCTAAGTCGAGCCATGTAGCCCCTGCAACCAATGCTTCGCCAGCACGGTCGACTACCTCCTGTACCGACCAACCTAAAATCCGACTACCTGCATAAAAAGAATCGGGTGTTAGATTGAGGATGGCCATGACCGTAGGATGCGACAAATCAACCAATCTGCCCCTGCAGTTGAGCGTATAATTTTGCGGGAAGAGCGTATCTTTAGACAGCAAAAAGTTTCTTTTTAAAAAGCACCCGAAGTTAACCTATTCCCGCTTGAATCCCCAAACCGCACTCGAATTCGACCTTGTTATTGAGCGCTGCAGAAGCCTCTTCCTCAAAAAAGCAAAAGACTATGGCACTGCTTGGCGTATTTTGCGTACCCAATCGCTTACCGACCAAATATTTATCAAAGCGAGTCGTATCAGAAGTATAGAGGAAAAGGGCAGCCAGAAAATTGCTGACGATTTAAACGGAGAATTTGTGGGCATGATAAATTACTGCATCATGGCCCTAATTCAATTAGAATTGGGTAGTAGTACCGAAGAGGTGAACCTGCCCATCGACGAGGCTATCCGCCTCTACGACCGGGAAGTGGCTCACACAAGGCAACTGATGCTCGATAAAAATCACGATTACGGCGAGGCATGGAGGGATATGCGCGTTTCTTCATTTACCGATCTTATCCTGATGAAATTACTTCGCATCAAACAAATCGAAGATAATGCAGGGCTTACGCTGGTTAGCGAAGGCATTGATGCCAATTATCGCGACATACTCAACTATTCTGTTTTTGCACTCATTAAAACTGGTTACATCGCATGATCATTACCCTACTCCGTATCCTAGTTGGTGGATTGTTTTTATTTTCTGGTTTCATCAAAGCCAACGACCCCCTAGGTTTTGCCTATAAACTAGAAGAGTATTTTGGTGTATTTGGAACCGATGTATTCATCCCCTGGGCCACCCCGATTGCCATGTTTATAACGTGGGTAGAAATGATCGTAGGTTTCGCTTTGCTTTTAGGTGCACGGAAAATTTTGGTCTTGACCGTGTTGATGCTCATGATTCTCTTTTTCACCTTTTTAACTTTCTGGTCTGCCTACTTCAATGTAGTGACCGACTGCGGTTGCTTTGGTGATTTCATGAAACTCACCCCTTGGGAATCGTTCAGTAAAGATGTGGTCTTACTCGTGATGGTTGGGGCTCTCATCGCTGGTCATAAACACATTAAACCCATACTGACCAAGCAAAACGACTGGAAAGTTATCGGCGCGTTCAAGCTCATACTCGTTGCCTTTACCCTGTACAGTTGGTATTACCTTCCCTTGTGGGACTTACGCCCGTACAAAGTGGGAAGCAACATTCCTGCAGGTATGGCCATACCAGAAGGAGCACCAGCCGATGAATATCGCGACACATGGTACTACAAGGTAAATGGAGAGGTGGGCGAATACACCACCGAACAAGCACCTTGGGATATTGCGGGGGCTGAATTTGTTGACCGTAAAACAGTTCTAATTAAAAAAGGATATACTCCGCCCATTCACGACTTTCATATTACCGATCCCCAAAGTGGTGAGGAGTTTACCGACGAGTTCCTGCAAGCTGAAGTTGCCATTATTTTTGTTGCCTACGATTTGAAGAAGAGCAACGAAGGCGCCTGGTCGGAAGTAAAAGAACTCTTAGAATGGGCAGATTTGAATCAGTACCGTTCTGCTGTTCTTACCGCATCTACCGTGGAGCAACTAGCCGATTTTCAAAAGAGCCATTCGGGCGAGTGGCCGTTTTATATTACCGACGGCACTACCCTAAAAACCATCATTCGGTCGAATCCTGGATTAATGGTGCTCAAAAAAGGGACTGTAAAAGGACTTTGGCCAGCTAGCTCGTTACCCTCACAAAATCAACTC
>VFQR01000915.1_pt1 | contig 28251 bp, 31 predicted proteins | sample 3512321 | NCBI WGS metagenome assembly VFQR01 (sample SAMN10412374, study PRJNA504923) | tailings metagenome | isolation source: Relicate 3 Philex TSF1 revegetated site | place: Philippines: Tuba, Benguet | collected 2017-08-29 | reverse complement strand
CGAACGGCAGCAGGAAATGTAACCCGAAGGCGTCCACGAAACTCGGGGCTATTCAACCAGGGCATGTCGGTTGTCGCAAAATGGCTCGGGCGACCTGTCTTCGTGAGGAACAGGACTTCCGTTGAAATTGAGGCTTCGCGATCGACGTCGATCGACGAGCTGAAAGACCCATTGGCCCGCAACGCCAATCTCGCCGAGGACGCGCCTGCGACCGATGCGAATCGATCCGCTGGAGAGGGACGAGACGACTGGATAATCATGATCGGAGTGTGCACACACCTTGGCTGCATCCCCCTCGGACAAGCAGGGGACTTCGGAGGATGGTTCTGTCCCTGCCATGGATCTCACTACGATACCGCCGGGCGGATACGGACGGGACCGGCGCCAGAGAATTTGGCCATACCGCGCTACGAGTTCATCTCGGATACGGTTGTGAGAATCGGCTGAATGTCAGCGGCGGACGTTTTCTGATACCACACGTCTCTGCGTCACTACTGCCGGATGTCCCGAGGCATGGACGGTCATCAATTGCCTTGCCGGCCACGGCTGCTCAGTCGATGTTCCTCGAACAGAAGAAACGGCGGCCAGCAGTGCTTCGTCTGCGGGCATGGCTGTATGTATAGAAGGCGTCCGCGGGCCTCTTCTCACGATGTTCAATCTCGGCGACTCCGCTAGCCGAGTTCTTGATGGGCCTCTTTAAGCGGATCGCGATCAAGCGCCGCAACACCGTCATCTCGCGCACGCTTACCAGCGGTTCTTCCATCAAGTGCTTGGCCCGCTCAGGCGCCGATCGCTGGATCGGCCTGCGCATCTCCTTCACGCCAAGACCGATTGCGCTTCTGACGCCACGTGAGAATCGAGGCGCCGATGCGTAGCCCGAGAACGAGGACAACAAGACCGACGAACCATCCCTGAAGCGGATTGGGCTCCGGCGTCGGCCGGTGAAAATCGAGAAAGTGCATGTACAGGAAGTAGGCGGTATGAACGACCACCAACGCCCACAACACATAGGCTGCACCCTGAATGAACTTCCAGGTCGGGCCACCCAGCAGCCGGACAGCGCGGTCAGTAGAGGTCAACGCCAGGACCGCGCCGTAGACGAGCGCAATCAGACCGATCGCATTCGCCAGCCCGAAGCCATGCTGAAACATGACATAATGTCCAAGCCCGGGATGGAACTCGAACCCGAACAGTCGGGCGAAATCCCATTCAATCCAGCCATCGAAGATGATCAGGGTGTGAATCAGCGCCAGGACGATGGCATATACGCCAAGTTCGCGACGCAAAGGAACGACGCTGCGCAAGCGGGGCCAAAGCCGCGCGACAGGGCCGATCGCCATGGTCGCGGTCAGCAGCAGGAACGAAGCGTCGGCGGCAGCCTTGTTCCATCTGTGCATGTCACTCCATTGTCCATGTACAATGCCGAACAAGTATACCAGCAGGGCAGAAAGCAGTATCGTGAATATATGACGTCTTCTCGCAGTGCGCAGAATGCGGCTCTGGAACATCGATAGGAGATCCTTATGATCAGCTTTGATTGTTACGACTTTCCTGGCTACGACGTATTTCGTCGGGCCAGGTGCTTTTGATGTACAGGATTACGGCCCGAATCTCGTCGTCGGTGAGGATACTCTCGAAAGACGGCATGTCGGATCGGTACGTATCCGAGACATAGGCCTGGAGGCCGAATTTGGTGAGGTTGAACAGCACTTCGTCCGAGTGATGCCACGTGTGGCCGGAGGCGTCGTGAGGCGGGGCAGGCATCTTCCCGTCAGGTCCTGGCTGACGCCAGTTTGGATGGCCTTCGAGCTCGAGGCCGTGGCAACTTGCGCAAGCCGCTCGATAGACTGTCTCGCCCATCGCCAAGGCAGCGCGCTGCTCGGGATTGGGTGCGTTGATCGGGAAACGATACCAAAGAAGAAAGGATACGCCGCTTGCCAGCAACAATGCTGCGGCACCTCCCGCTAGAACAGTCGCACGCGTAGGTGTCGGCATCGTTCGTCTCCTCAGAACTCGGCGAGAATGAAATCGAAGGATTGCGCGAGTTCTCCATGTTCCACCGCGACTTCCCATCTGCCGGGCATGGTGAGCTGTCCCACGGCCTGGAAGCGACCTCCGCCGATCTCCCGAACCTCGAGCGGAGGTGCGGCCATGCCATGGTCGGGCATGCGAACGGCCACCCGCGGCACGTGGTCCGTGCCCTGATCGAATGTCAGATGGAGTATGAACTCACCCCTGGCGCCGATCTGGATCTGTGCCGAGGAGACGGGAAAGCCGTCGCCGCTCAAGCGTGCAGGCCCCGCGCCGGGCCTGACCACGACAACAGGATCGCTCACGAAGAAGGGAATGCTCAGAAACAAACCGACGAGAGCGAGAAATGCCGCAAATGCGACCGACACCAGCAAGCGGACGCGCGCTGTCCTGCTCATCTTGTCGACACCGGGTGTGTCCGTGGCCGACATACGCAACCCTCAGGCCGATTGCTTCCTCGACCGCAAGCCGCCTCATCAATGCTGATTCCGGATAGTTGAGTTTCAATGGTGTCTGCAACCATGGGGATTGGTCCACTTTTACAGATAGGGGGCGGCGCTCCTGGCAGGCAGGGTCGACCGCCACTACATGATCGGGGGAAGCCGCTCTGGGAAGGCCGAAGTCTGTTGCCGATGCGCGCCGAAACTCACGGCCGACAGATCTGCTGGCCACCGGGAACGAACAAGCGACGCAGGCACATGCGCCTCAGATGGAAGCGAACCGGGGCGGCTGGTGGACAGGATAGATCCGTATCTGGGTCCGCGCTGGCGACGAAAGCGGTCGGGCCGCGGCCGGCACCTGGACCACGACGACGGCCACGTCCTGAGGGAGCACTGTGCAGGCAACGCACCCCAGGGCCGCGATGCACGAGCCGTCGGAGATCTTATGTGACTCGCGGCACGGCGTGCGATCGTCGTCCGCCATCGCCTGGTATTCGATAGCGACCGGCTGTACGTCGACAGTCGGATCGTATGCATGAAAGGCCGCGATTGCGACTGCTAACGCGAGAGGCACGGCAAGCCCGAGAAGTACGGACGACAACAGAAGCCTTGGCCACCTCGCCATGCGCTGCAAACTCGCGCCAATGCCGGTCGCCATCAGCAAATCCTCGATTTCTCCTCTCCGCTAATCGACAGATAGTCGGAGATCATGAGAATGGTGAAAATATGGTCTGACACGAGGAACCGGCAAGCCGGAAACCTTGTCATCTTTTCTTCCGATCGACGGTTGATACGATATCCTCGCTATGGACCAACCCCAGGGTTTGATTTTCCCCGGCTCAACCACGAGCGAACGCCCCGCGAAACGCGACCGCCGCCAGCAGCAAACTCGCCACGGCGTTCCATCCCGCAAACGATAATCCAAGAACGCGTAGGGCCGCCGTGTTGCACGAGGGCGGGATGACCGTATTGATCGCATCGAGAATGCCGCCACCACCGACCCCGGTGTCGGGCGCAACAACGACGCCGCAATCGTGCGGACCGGTCCACCAGCCCCATTCGACACCAGCATGAAACGCGCCCAGGTAAAGGCTGTAGAGCATGAGGACGCCGCCTGCGGCGAGGAGGCCGCGCGTCAGGAGCCCCGGAAACTGCAACAGCGCGAGAACCAACGTCAACGTCATAAGAGGTATCCCCAAATAGTAGGGGATGCGCTGCTGAAGACAGAGCATGCAAGGAATGTAGCCACCGATCTTCTCGAAGCCGATCGCCGTTCCGACCGTAACTGCCATTCCCAGTGCCACGGCGAACGCGCTCAATACATAGGTGTCGTTCAAACGTGCCACAAACGTCGGGCGAGTATCTCGAACAGATGCAGTCATGCCGTCTTTCCATTCCTTGCAGTCAACTCTCTGCGCAACATCGGACGATCATCATCCCATCGATGCGTGTGGACGCCGGGCTTTCCAGGGCGCCGCATTCCCGTCCAAAGCGGTTTCGCCCAGTTGATCAGACGAAGTCCCCAATGCATCGTCAACAACCTGCAAAGCACCTGCGCCGCGATCCTCGAACTGCCATGCTACAATGGACGTTCTCGATGTGCTCGAATCCTCTCCATGGAACTTCGAATCATGAGGCCTTCCAACGTTGGAAGGTCAAGACGGCGAATTGCTTTATCCGCCGGCCAACGCTGATCAGGCGCCTGGCTGCTCAGGGTCGAAAGAATTGAGTAACTGCTGCCAAGTCATAGTTCCAGGGAAACTGCCGTTTCTCCACGAAGCACGAGGGAAAAATGAACGTACCTACGCTCCTGCGCTGGGTCAGACCCGTGCCCGGGCAATACTCTTCCCTGCAGAAGGCCCTGCATTGGCTGGTTGTTGCCATTCTTGCCGTCCAGCTGATGACATCGAGTGCGATCGAACGCTCTCACACAGCTCATCATCAGGGCCTTGAACCTGATCCCTGGGATCTGCTGCTCCACGAGGTCCACACTTTCGGGGGGCTGGCCGTATTCTGCATCGTGGCGTTGCGAGTTCTGCTCAGGGTCATTGGCGGCGCGTCGGACTCCAGGGATCAGGGGCGGCTGCTGCGCGTCGCCGCAACGGCAAACCACATCCTGCTCTACGGAGTCCTTCTTGTGCTGCCGGTCACCGGTGTCGCGGCACGATACCTCGATTTTCTCTTTTACGGGCCTATTCATGTCGCACTGACGCGTCTCCTCCTGATTCTGGTCCTCCTGCATGTGGCGGCGGCGCTGTGGCATCTTCTCATCCGCCGCGACGGTGTTGTCGGACGGATGCTTCCATTTTTCGGCCGCCCCGGTCGGCCTGCAGGCTGACGGTCCGGTCCCTTGGGCTACGTGGCGACACACCCTGGTCGCGCCTTGCCGTAGTTGCGATCGGAACTTGCATGGCGCCACGGTGAATTTTTGTTTGGGCCGACAGGCCTAACGCAACGGTCACTATGTCCATCTGAGAGATCAGGACCGCATCACAGTGCGGAAAGGGGATCGTTCCTGCCAGCAGCGCTCTATCGCCGTCATACGCAAGTGTCGTCACGCCCGATGGACGAATGTATGATGCTTTCCTGACTGAACCACGCAACAATGTTCACGGTCCCGAGCCGATGCAGGGGGGCTTGGCGAGAGAGGGAGCCCGACCGGCGAGGAGCCGGTCAGCAGGAAGGCCAGCTCCAATCCGTCCCGGCAACTCTCGCATAGGCCCAAGAGCTCGATCGTGGCCGCCATGGTGCGGATCCCACCGTCGCCTGCAAGCCGATGCAAAACACGATCCAGCGCCGCGTCGTGCAATTCGCGGGTCGTACCGCATTTTGTTCAAATGGCGAACACGGCAAGACCGTGATCACCACATTCCTCGTGGATGCAAAGTGCGAAGGCGTTCAGGCTTTAAATCCTATGGACCGCGCCGTCCCGGATAAGCTGCTCCAGCGCTCGATAGATCTTGAGCGGAGAGCGCAGGCCTTGCCCACGCAGGATGTCGAGCAGGTCGCAGGCTTCCATCGGCTTCGACGCATCGGTCAATACCTCGAGCACCAGCTGGCGATTGCGGCCGTGCCTTCGGTTGGTGAGCTTGGGCCGGATCAATGCGCGTGCACCCATCCCGTTACAGTTTATCATTTTCGATTGACAAATGTAATAACATAACATAATTCGTCGTCAGTAACCAAGTCGGAGAGGCTCTTCCGGAAGGGTGCGAATGTCTGCCTGCGTGTCCTTCAAGGATCTCACCTTGGGCTACAACAGCCATCCCGCCGTGCATCACCTGAACGGGGCGGTGGTAATGGGATCTCTGACGGCCGTCGTCGGCGCGAACGGTTCCGGCAAATCCACGCTGTTTAAGGGAATCGTCGGCGTATTGAAGCCGATATCCGGCGCCTGCACGGTCACGTCCGGCATCGGCACAGCCTATCTGCCGCAGCAGTCGGAACTGGACCGCACCTTTCCCGCCCGTGTCGTCGAACTCGTTTCGATGGGCCTGTGGCCGCGGCGGGGGCTACTCGGACGCCACCTCCCGGAAGACAGGGAGACGGTGGCGAAGGCGCTGACGGCAGTGGGCCTCGAGGGGTTTGCGAACCGGGCCATCGACACTTTGTCCGGCGGGCAATTGCAGCGCGCCCTGTTCGCGCGTGTCCTGGTTCAGGATGCCGACCTCATCCTGCTCGACGAGCCTTTCAACGCGATCGACGCCAGGACAATGGCCGACCTGATCGACCTCATCAAGCGCTGGCACGGCGAACGGCGCACGGTCATGGTCGTCGTTCACGACCTTGATCTGGTGCGGCAACATTTTCCGGAGGCGCTGCTCCTGGCCCGCCGGCCTGTGGCCTGGGGCGATGCACGCGAGACGCTCGCGCCCGAAAATTTGCTGCGGGCTCGCCAGTTCCACGAGGCATGGGATGAGGATGCGCCCTGGTGCGCGCCCGACGGGAACCCTGGCCATGAGCATGCGCACGAGCATCACGGTGACGCGCATGGGCGCTCGGATACGCAAAAGGCCCGGCAAAAAGGCGCTGCCTGATGTTTTCCCTCTACGAGTATGTGATTGCTCCATTCGTTGAGTTTGCCTTCATGCAGCGCGCACTCGCCGGTGCGTTGATGCTTTCCATCAGCGCCTGCCCCGTCGGGGTGTTCCTGATGCTGCGGCGCATGAGCCTGACCGGTGATGCGATGGCGCATGCGATACTGCCGGGTGCGGCGGTCGGCTTCCTGCTCTACGGCTTGCAGATCGTTCCGATGACGCTGGGCGGACTGGCCGCCGGGGTGATCGTTGCGCTCGGCGCCGGGGCGGTGTCGCGCCTGACAATCCAGAAGGAGGATGCCTCGATGGCGGCCTTCTACCTGATCTCGCTGGCGCTCGGCGTCCTGATCGTCTCCCTGCGTGGTTCCAATGTCGACCTCATGCATGTGCTGTTCGGGACAGTTCTGGCTCTCAACAACAACGCCCTCACCCTGATCGGCATAGTCACGGTTGTAACGTTGGCCGCGCTCGCCATCTTCTGGCGGGCACTTGTGGCAGAATGCCTGGATCCGCTGTTCCTGCGATCGGTGTCGCGTCTCGGACCACCTGTCCATTTCATCTTCCTCGTACTGGTCGTGCTGAACCTCGTCGGCGGCTTCCAGGCGCTCGGCACGCTGCTTGCGGTGGGGCTGATGATGCTGCCGGCCGCCGCGGCGCGCTTCTGGACGTCGAGGGTCGAGCCAATGTGCTTGCTTGCAGTGGCGATCGGAGCCGTCTCCTGCATCTGCGGCCTGCTCCTTTCGTATCACGCGTCGTTGCCATCAGGACCGGCGATCATCCTGTCGGCTGGCGTCATCTATGTCCTTTCCATCCTTGCCGGCACGCGCGGCGTTCTCGCCACGCGCGTCCGTCACGATTCCCATCGAACTGCCTGAACATAGGAGATAGTCGAATGTGCAGACTGACGAGCCTTGCCGCGGCCATGAGCGTCATGACCTTCGCTCACACCGCTATGGCCTCGGCCGAAAACTTGAAAGTCGTGGCCACCTTCTCGATCATTGCCGACTTCGCCAGACAAGTCGGAGGCGACCGGATCGAACTGACGACGCTGGTCGGTCCGAACGGTGACGCCCATGTCTTTGAACCGACGCCGGCTGACGCGGCCGCCGTCGGTGCGGCCGATGTCGTCCTGGTCAACGGTCTAGAGTTCGAAGGCTTCCTGCAGCGCCTCGTCGAGGCCAGCGCTACGAAAGCGCAGGTCGTGGAACTCACCAAGGGCATCGAGTTGCTGCCTGGCTCGGAGGACGAACACATCGGCGAAGCCAGTCGTGGGCAAGATGTGGCTACTGCGGAAGACGATCACGATAAGGCGGAAAGTGGCGAGCTCGCGCTGGACGAAGGGCACGATCATGGCGCGTCCGATCCGCATGCCTGGCAGTCGATCCACAACGCCACGGTCTATGTGAAGAACATCGCCGACGCCCTGTGCGCGGCCGATGCGGCCGGATGCGATGCGTATCGGGCGAATGCGCAAGCCTATGGAGAGAAACTGGAGGCACTGGAGCAGGAGGTCAGGACAGCCGTCGCGGCGATCCCCGCCGACAGGCGCGCCATCATCACGTCGCACGATGCCTTCGGTTACTTCGAACATGAATACGGCATCGAGTTCCTGGCGCCCGAAGGCTTTTCGACGGAGTCGGAAGCCTCGGCTGCCGATGTCGCTGCCCTGATCAGACAGATCAGAGAGGACAATGCCTCCGCCATATTCATCGAGAACATCACCAATCCCAGGTTGATCGAGCAGATCGCCAGCGAGACTGGTTTGAGAGTCGGCGGCGAACTCTACTCCGACGCCCTTTCCGATGGGGCTGGCTCAGCCGCGACCTATGTCGACATGATCCGCCACAACATAACCACGATAAAGGGAGCCATCCTCGGGAGCTAAGACCGCGCCACGTGAAGGACGAGGCGGAGCAATCATCCGCCTTGTCCTTGAACACTTTGCCTGCATTGATACCCGGCGCTGACAGAGGCGGGCAGGGAGGGACTGCGGTACGATGATACCGCCGCGCTTGCGGCGGTATCAGGCCGGTTCCCGCTCAGCCCATGTCCTCATATGCCACATACGCCATCATGCCGGTCGCCATGTGGTAGAGGTGATGGCAATGCAGCGGCCAGTTCCCCGGATTATCGGCGTCGAAAGCAATGGTCACCGCGCCCATCGGAGGGATCAGGACCGTATCGCGTACTGCGCCCGGGACATCGACGCCGTTGATGTTCGTCACCTGGAAGTGATGGCCGTGCAGATGCATGGGATGGGACATCATGGACATGTTTCGCATCGAGATCTCGATCCGCTCGCCCTTCCGGGTTCGCATGTCACCTGCTCCCTGTATGCCCCACTCATAGCCCGTCATCTGGCCCGTAAGGGTCAGTCCGAAGCGCCGGTCGGCGGGCCGAACGCGCAGCGGATCCACCGCGCGCAGCCTCTGCTCGAGCGAGATACCGACGATCGGTCCGGCGGTGTCGCCGCTCACCGGCAGACGCCGGACTTCAGCACCCGGGGTAGCGAGAATGATGCCGGCACGCTCCGGCTCTCCTTCGCGCAGGGCGAGGATCGGATAGGCGCCGCCAGCAGGGGGAAGTGACAGCCGGATATCGAGACGCTGTCCCATGCTGATCGGGAACGTCCTGCCGGGTACCGGGTCGACGTCCTTGCCATCGACAGCGATGATCTCGGCCTCCACCGATCCGGTGTCGATGGTGAAACCCGTGGCCGTGGCTCCGTTGATGATCCGTAGTCGGACACGGCCGCCTCTCTCGACCTGCACGACCTCCGGATCCTCGAGCGTCTGATCGTTGGCGAGATAGGCGTCGTAGTCGATGTCGTTCAGGTCCATCATCCCCATCGGCATGCCTTGCATACCGCCCATCGGCATCCGCGCCATGTCACCTGCCCCCATGGCGGAATGATCCATCGGCATGGAATGACCTCCGCCCTCCTTCAGTTGCGCCAGCAACTCCTCGGCCGAAGTGAAGGAGAAGTCGTGCAGCAGGATGACGACTTCCTGCTCGTCCCGCTCAAGGTCGGCGGCGGTCCTGACGATCAGCGGTGCTGCCAGCAGGTTCTGTTCCTGAAGGGTATGAGCATGCATCCAGTGCGTCCCGCCGGCACCGACCGGAAAGGCGTGGCGGCGGACTTCGTTCGCCTCGATCAGCGGCAGCGGATTCTCCGCTACGCCGTCAAGGTCCCATGGCGGCGTAAGACCATGCCAATGGACGACCGTCGGCTCGCCAATCTCGTTGGAGAGCAGGACGTCGAACTCCGAGCCCGCCTGCAGGCGCACCCCATGTGTCCCGTCCGGTTGGAGGAGCCCGAAGACGCTGGCGGCTCTGCCGTTGACCTCGATGGTGCGGCTGACGATCCCGAGGGAGATGGATGAAGCACCACCCTGCGCCTGAGCCAGACCAGCGGTGGGCCGGATAAGCCCACCAGCCCCGGCGACCGCGGCGCCTGCGATAAATGACTCGAGAAATCTACGACGGTTCATCGTGAAAATCCTTAATTCGTGCCTCGTGCCGAGGCGAATTGATCCTGTGCGCTTGAAGAGCGCACGCTCCTGATTTCCGCGCGCGACGCGGATCGATCAGGCTGCGGAGGTCGAAGGACAGGCGCAGCGCCTGTTCCACTGGCAGGATCATTCGCCGCGAAAAGCAGGGCGGTTTCGTTGGATCGATGCGCCGCATCGATGTCCGCGAAAGCCAGAGCCTTGCAGGGGCTGCACGCCACCAGGCAGCAATAGTCGACTGGGGCGCCATACGTGCTGTCGACGTGGTCGCCCCGGGCTGCCGCGAAATTCGCCACGATCTCGACCGCATGATGATTCCCATCAAGCTGGCAGGACGATGGCAACGCGCCGACTGGCGCGATTGCGCTCAGAAAGAGCGCGATCGCGAGGAACAGCACCGCTTCCTGGCGGCAAAGGATAGCTGCAAAGCGTCTCATACGCTGCGCCTGCCTGTTGTAGTTCTTATAATAATCGTTCGTGGCCGCACCAGTCTTTGATGCTGATCAACAAGACCGCATTCCGGTAATCTGGTTACGTCTTTTTCGCGCGCTAACGCACTGAAGATCGATCGACATTCCTGTTCTCCTGGTAGAAGAACTGCGTGACGCTTCTCAACCAGCTTCTGAATGCTGCATGACGGGAAGCTCGACGTCATCGGCCCGCGGTCCATGCACCAGTTTCAAGTGGCGGCCAGCATCGAGTGCACGAAGGCGGTTTTCTTCAACCCCGATATAGTCTCTGGTGAGCGGAACCGCATCTTGCCGTTTCGCGATCTGCATCTGGAACACCATCATGCCTTGGTGACGGAACGCCATTTCCGAAGCGGCGAGATAGAACTCCCAGAGGCGGACGAAGCGTTCGTCGTAGAGTTCGATCACTTCGGCTCTGCGCGCTACGAACCTTTCGCGCCAATGTCTGAGCGTATCCGCATAGTGGAGGCGCAGAATCTCGATGTCCGTTACAACGAGACCGGCCCGTTCGACCGCCGGAAGAACTTCCGAAAGAGCGGGAATGTAGCCTCCAGGAAAGATGTATTTTGCAATCCACGGATTGGTGAAGCCCGGCGTGTCGAAACGCCCGATCGAGTGAAGCAGAAGGACGCCGTCTTCCGTCAGGAGCTCACGGCATTTGCGGAAGAATTCGTCGTAGTGGCCGACACCGACATGCTCGAACATGCCGACCGAGACGATACGTTCGTACTGTTCCGTCACATCCCTGTAGTCGAGAAGGCGGAAGTCGGCTCTTTCACCATGGGCCATCGCCGCCGCCCGGGCCTTCGCAAAGTCGTGCTGCTCTTCAGAAAGCGTGACCCCCGTGACATGGGCCTCGTAGACATCTGCCAGATAAAGCCCGAGCCCGCCCCAACCGCAGCCGATATCGAGCACACGCGCATTTTGGCTGACAAGGAGTTTGGCGGCGATATGCCGTTCCTTTGCCCGTTGCGCGTCCTCGAGGTCGTCGACGCCTCCCTCGAAATAGGCGCAACTGTACTGGCGCCCGGTATCGAGAAACTGGTCGTACAGCCGACCGTCGAGATCGTAGTGATGTGCGACATTGCGTTTCGACCTTGCCCGCAGGTTGCGTTGCTGACGCCGCCGGATCAGCAGGCGCAATTGCGATAGGGCTTTCGATGGCACCGAGCGGACACTCGCCCCGTCCTGCGACAGGAGGAGATCGAGCAGATCGGCGATCGTGCCGCGATCCAGCACCATCTCGCCGTCGACATAGGCTTCGCCAAGCCTGAGTTCGGGATCGGCAAGAATACGGCGCTGGGCCCTGCGTGATGTGAAGCGCACGGCTACCGGCGTTCCGCTGCCGTCGCCGAAGGCGCTGTCGCGGCCGCGTGCCGTCGTGATCGTAAGCGCGCCCCGTTTTACGATACGATCGACGGCTTTGAGAAAGAACGTGTCCATGGTCAAGAATCTCGGATTGATGTTCGGATCGATCCGAGAATGATGAAGGACATACGAACTCAAGACCTTGACGTGGGTTATACGATGCTTGATCGCCTGGCGTATGCGACGCCGGGTACGAGGGTAGTGGCGAAGTCGCAGAGGGTGGATGTTCAGCGATTCACATTTCCGACAGGCCGGGCGTTCAGGCGTGGAAAGTAGGCAGGCACTTCCTGCATGTATCGCGCGTAAACCTCGCCATGCTCGGCAAGAACTTCCTGTTCCTCACGCCGCGCGAGCCGCCAGTACATGAAGACCAGTACCGGAAACATAGCCGCCGTGACGAGGGTCGGCCATTGCAGCAGAAAGCCGAACATGACCAGCACGAACCCGACATATTGCGGGTGACGGATCCGGGCATAGATGCCCGTCGTCGCCAGCGCTCCACGGCGTTGCGCCTCATAGAGCACCTTCCATCCCGCCGAGATGAGAACGAAGCCGCCGCCGATAAAGACGAAGCTGAGCAGGTGGAACGGCCCGAAATGAGGGTTGGCCTGCCAGCCGAAAAGACCCTCGAGCAGGTGGCCGGCGTCGTGGGAGAGCCAGTTGATCTCCGGATAGCGGGTCTGAAGCCATCCGGACAGGAGGTAGATCGTCAGCGGGAATCCATACATTTCGGTGAAGAGGGCTACGATGAAGGCGCTGAAAGCACCGAAGGATCGCCAGTCCCGCTTGGTGTTCGGCTTGAAGAAGCTGAACGCGAAGAAGATGAAGATCGCCGAATTCAGAAGAACGAGGGACCACAACCCATAGGCTGGAATTTCGTCGCTCATTGGGACAGTCTCCCGATCATGCTGGTTAGTGCCGGTGTACGTCGCGCCTGCCCTGTGGCCTGTCCGAATGGTCGCCATGACCGCCGTGCTTGCCGTGCATGAAGAAATGAAGCAGCGGACAGGCGAGGATCAGCAACCACGGCCACCATCCGAGAAGGTGCGCGCGGTGCTCTGCGATGAGATAGAAGGCGCCCAGAGCCAAAAAGCCCACAAGGGCGATGTTGGCCGCACGGTACCTCGGCTTTTCGGGCCTGTTTTCCATAGCTTTCGTCCCGGGTCTTGTGATCGCCAAACCGAAGGCGGTCGAGATTGCGTAAATCACCCTTCCTGCACATTGGCTGCGAAGCGCGACGCACCTGAAGAGGATGTGTTACGCGCCACAATGACCGCTGGTCCGCCATGATTCCTTGATCCAGGTTAAGCTGTCGCCGATATGAACTTCCGCAAGTAAGACCGGCCAGGCACGCTCCGGGGGCCCAACAACCGCGCGACCGGAGCTGCACGCAAAGCTCCTTGCAACGCCAGGAAACTGCACGGGCCGATCTTCTTCAATTAGGAAGCATCGGCGCACCCGCAATCGCCCCTTCATTCGATGCTGTCATCCCGGGTTCTTTAACCCAGATCAAGCTTTGGACGGGTAGCCGCTGATAGGTGTCTGGCTCCATTCTTGTTTTTCGGGAACCAGATGCTCTGTCCGTGCCGGAGCGACAGTGAGTTCGCGGCAAACCAAACGACATTGCCGAGACGACCTAGGTGCAACATCACGCGGAGCCCAGGGAACACAAGACGAGGAGCAGCGTGTCGAATGAGTGATCGGCTTCCAACACCAGAAGCGGCCGAGTCGAGCGTTTCGACTGCGTGGCACTCGTGCGCCGTCGACCAGACATATCGCCTGATGGAAACCCACGCGCGCGGCCTGACTGCCGCCGAAGTCGAAGCCAGGCTCGCGCACTATGGCCGGAACGATCTTCCGCCGCCGCCGCGCCGCCACCCGGTGCTTCGCTTCCTCGCCCAGTTCCACAACACACTCATCTATTTCCTGCTTTCAGCTTCGGTAGCAGCCTTCGCGCTCGGCCATGTCATCGACGCGGGCGTGATCGTGGCGGTCGTTGCAGTCAACGCGATCGTCGGCTTCGTCCAGGAAGGCAAGGCGGAGCAGGCGCTCGATGCCATCCGCAACATGATCGCGCCGAGGGCATCGGTGCTACGCAATGGCCACCGCGTCTCGGTGTCGGCGGCCGAACTGGTTCCTGGCGACGTGGTTCTGCTGGAGGCAGGCGATCAGGTGCCCGCCGACCTCCGGCTGGTGCGGACCCGCTCGCTGCTGGTCGACGAGGCGATCCTGACGGGCGAATCCGTCGCGGCCCAGAAGAGGGCCGAGCCCGTGGCGGAGGACGCGCAGCTTGGCGACCGTGCCTCGATGGCCTATTCGGGGACTTTGGTGGCGGCGGGCCAGGGTGCCGGCGTCGTCGTGGCGACCGGAGCCGAGACGCAGATCGGTCGGATCAGCCGCCTGATCGGCGAGGTCGAGACGCTGACCACGCCGCTGCTGCGGCAGATCAATCGCTTCGGGCAGTATTTCACGGCCGTGGCGATAGCAGCAGCGACCGCTCTCTACGCCTTCGCAACACTGGTTCGCGCCTATGCGTGGGACGAGGCGTTGCTCGTCGTCGTCGCGCTCGCCGTCGGCGTGGTCCCTGAAGGGCTTCCTGCCGTCATCACCATCACGCTCGCGATCGGTGTGCGGCGCATGGCCGCGCGCCACGCCATCATCCGCCTGCTGCCGGCTGTCGAGACGCTGGGATCCACCTCGGTCATCTGTTCCGATAAGACCGGCACGCTCACCCGCAACGAGATGACGGTGCGCCGCATCGTCACTGCCGATCACGAACTGCTGGTCGAGGGGGTGGGCTACGAGCCGACCGGCTCGCTCGTTCTGGGAGGCCGCAGTCAGGAGGCGCTTTCACCCATCGCAAGGCAGCTCATACGCGGCGCCATCCTGTGCAACGACGCTATTCTGGTTCAGAAGGACGGAAACTGGAGCGCCGAGGGAGATCCGATGGAGGGCGCCCTGGTCTCGCTCGCGATCAAGGCGAGCCTCGATCCGGACCACTACAGGCGCGGTTGGGAGCGCATCGACGAGATACCCTTCGACGCCCAGCATCGTTTCATGGCCTCGCTGCATCACGCGCCGGGCAGCGAAGGCAACTTCGTCTTCGTCAAAGGCGCGCCGGAGCGCATCCTGTCGATGTGCGATCGTCAGGCGACGAAGGACGGAGACCTGCCAATTGACGAGACTTCCTGGACGGCGCGGATCGCCGAAGCGGCCTCGCATGGCGAGCGCGTGCTGGGCTTCGCGTGCAAGCAGGTGGCCGACAGTGCTTCGCTCACCTTCGCGGAAGTCGAGAACGGCATGCTGTTCCTCGGCATCGCGGGCTTCATCGACCCGCCGCGCGAGGAGGCCGTCGCCGCCGTCGCCGAATGCCGCTCGGCCGGCATCGGCGTCAAGATGATCACGGGTGACCATGCCGCCACGGCCGAGGCGATCGCCCGCCAGCTCGGCCTCGCAGACGATCCGCAGGTGATGACGGGAGCGGAGCTGGACGCCATTTCCGATTCCGAGCTTCCGGAACTCGCCCGCCGCACCGCCGTCTTCGCGCGCACCAACCCGGAGCACAAGCTCAGGATCGTGCGTGCGCTCCAATCGGACGGCGCTATCGTCGCCATGACCGGCGATGGCGTCAACGACGCGCCGGCGCTCAAGCAGGCCGATGTCGGTATCGCCATGGGCCGAAAAGGCACCGAGGCCGCAAAGCAGGCTTCCGAGATGGTGCTGGTGGACGACAATTTCGCGACCATCGTCGCCGCCGTCCACGAAGGGCGCACCGTCTTCGACAACATCCGCAAGGTGATCGCCTGGACCGTGCCGACCAATGGCGGCGAGGCGATCACCATCATCATCGCCATCCTCGCCGGCCTCACAATCCCGATGACGCCGGCGCAGATACTCTGGATCAACATGGTGCTTACCGTCACGCTCGGGCTTGTGCTCGCCTTCGAGCCGTCGGAGCCGAACCTCATGAAGAGGCCGCCGCGCCCGACCGGAGGAGCGCTGCTATCGCCCTTCCTCGTCTGGCGCATCGTCTTCGTGTCGCTTCTGTTCGTGGCCGGCTCCTTCGGCATCTTCGCATGGGCGCTGTGGCGCGGCTTCGACGTGGATACCGCCCGCACCATGGTCGTCAACGCGCTGGTGGTTATGGAGATCTTCTATCTCTTCAACGTGCGCTACATGCACATGCGCTCGATAAGCTGGCGCGGTGCGCTTGGCACCCCGATCGTGCTGGCGGCGATCGGCGCGGTGGTGGTCGCCCAACTCGCCTTCACCTACGCGCCCTTCATGCACGCGCTGTTCGCCTCGAGGCCGATTCCGCTCCTCGACGGGCTGCTGATCGTCGCTATCGGCGTGATCGCCATGCTCGTGCTGGAGGCCGAAAAGACCGTCATGCGCCACTACGGCCTGCTTCGAAAGCTCGACGCATAGACCGTAATAATTTCATGAGGAGGCAAGAACAGATGAACGGGAAAACGCAATTCAATCTCTGGTATTGGGTCGCCGCCTTCATCGGCATGATGGTGTTCCAGATGGTCTTCTCGACCGCGACGCAGGTCGCGCAGATTCCCTACAGCGAGTTCGAGACCTATCTGGCGGCAGGCCGCATCGCCGAAGTTCAGGTATCGGACAACTACGTGCAAGGCACGTTTCGGCAGCCGTTGGATGGCGGCCAGACGCAGTTCATCACCACCCGCGTCGAGCCGGGGTTGGCCGATCAACTGCGCCAGTACGACGTGGTCGTCACCGGACAGATCGAGAGCACTTTCCTACGCGATCTGCTTTCGTGGATTCTTCCGATGGCGTTGTTCATCGGTGTCTGGATGTTCCTGATCCGGCGTATGGGCGGCGGGGCGGGCGGCATGCTCCAGATAGGCAAGTCGAAGGCCAAGGTCTATGTCGAGACCGATATCAAGGTGACCTTCGACGACGTGGCCGGCGTCGACGAGGCCAAGGTGGAGCTTCAGGAGATCGTGGAGTTCCTGAAGAACCCGGAGGAATACGGCCGGCTCGGCGGACGCATGCCGAAAGGCGTGCTGCTGGTCGGCCCGCCCGGCACCGGCAAGACGCTGATCGCGCGCGCCGTGGCCGGCGAGGCGCAGGTACCGTTCTTCTCCATCTCCGGCTCGGAATTCGTGGAGATGTTCGTCGGCGTGGGCGCGGCGCGCGTGCGCGATCTGTTCGAACAGGCGCGCGGGAAGGCCCCCGCGATCATCTTCATCGACGAACTGGATGCCCTCGGCCGGGCGCGCGGCGCCGGCCCGATGATGGGCGGCCACGACGAGAAGGAACAGACACTCAACCAACTTCTGGTCGAGCTGGACGGTTTCGACCCGACCATCGGCGTGGTGCTGCTGGCGGCCACCAACCGGCCCGAGATCCTCGACCCGGCCCTGCTGCGCGCCGGCCGCTTCGATCGGCAGGTGCTGGTCGACCGCCCGGACAAGCAGGGCCGTCTCCAGATACTGCATGTCCACATGAAGAAGGCGAAGCTCGATGTCGACGTCGACGCGGAGAAGGTCGCCGCGCTGACACCCGGCTTCACGGGCGCGGATCTGGCCAATCTCGTGAACGAGGCGACGCTGCTCGCCACGCGGCGCAAGGGCGACGCGGTGACGATGGACGACTTCAACAACGCCGTCGAGCGCATCGTCGCGGGGCTGGAGAAAAGAAACCGGCTGCTCAACCCGAAGGAGCGAGAGGTGGTCGCCTATCACGAGATGGGCCACGCGCTCGTCGCCATTGCGCTGCCGGGCTCGGACACGGTGCACAAGGTCTCCATCATCCCGCGCGGCGTGGGTGCGCTCGGCTACACGATCCAGCGCCCGACCGAGGACCGCTTCCTGATGACGCGTGAGGAACTGGAGAACAAGATGGCCGTCCTGCTCGGCGGCAGGGCGGCGGAGAAGATCGTGTTCGACCACCTCTCCACGGGCGCGGCCGACGACCTCGCCAGGGTGACCGACATCGCCCGCGCCATGGTGACGCGCTACGGCATGTCGGATAAGCTCGGCCACGTCGCGCTGGAGAAGGAGCAGCGCGCCTTCCTCGGCCCCACCTCGGTCGTCGGCATGCCTCACGAGCACGACTACGGCGAGGCGACAGCCGACGCGATCGACGCGGAGGTGCGCGCCATCATCGACAAAGCATTCGACCGCACGGTCACGCTGCTGGCCGAACGGCGCGATCTTCTGGAGAAAACCTCCCGGCAGCTGCTCGAAAAGGAAACGCTGGGCGAAGCCGAGTTGAACCTGCTTTTGGTGGCGCCGGGCACCGAGAGCCATATCGCAGCCGCACGAGCCACGAACTCTTAAGTCCTTGATCTCGATCAAGGAAGGGGGCATGAACGTGCGCCATGGGTCAGGCGACCATTCTTTTGCCATCTCCGGGATGATGCATTGCGCACCAGGAGGAACGACCGGGCCGTGATCAGGAATACAAGGATCGGAATGAGGCAAGCTGCGCAAGGGAACGCATGAAAACCGCGTTGAAACCGTTGGGAATGTTCACGGCGCTGCTTCTCGTCGTCTCGGCCTTGTTCGCCATGCCCATGGTTCATCTGCAAGGATCTCAAGACGCCACGACGATCGCTTCGGCACATGATGCGTCACTTCCATGTGATGCCGGGCACACCAACGTTGAAGAACACTGTAATATGGTGGCTGGCTGCATGTATTGTGGCGCAATGCCCCGAACCACCGGGTCGCTTCCCAAAGGCACCGGCATTCACCTTCCCACCCTCGTTCTTTCCCTTAATGGGGCCTCTGTGTCACCGGACTTCCGGCCACCGAAGCAGTTCGTGTGAGCCTGGCTCCCGATCTTGTCTGCAAGACCAGACGAACCGACATGGATATCAGACAAGGTCGGGAGAAGGGACGGCCGGTCGGCGGCACCCCCGATGAGTGCCGAAACTGCCGTCCAAGGCCATCACTGCAACCGTAGCGCCGATGACTGTGTGGTGCGTTTGCGGGGCACGAAATGTACTATGAAGGATTCTCAAGATGAACATCTCAAAACTGATCGTAGCGGGCCTCTTTGCGACTGGCCTTGGCTTTGCAGGAGCGAGTTCCGCGTTGGCACAGATGGACCACGGCGCGATGCATGGAGGGCCGGCGGCCGGTCAGACCTCTGTCTCGCCCGACGAAGATCCCGCTGTCAGCGGATATGTCGATGCGATGGAGCGGATGCATGCCGCGATGTCGACCATGGACTACAGCGGCGATCCCGACGTCGACTTCGCACGCGGCATGATCCCTCACCATCGGGCTGCCATCGACATGGCCCGGATCGTCCTCGAGCATGGCGATGACCCGGAAATCCGTCAGCTCGCCGAAGAGGTCATTTCGGCACAGGAGGCCGAAATCGCCCAGCTCGAGGCATGGCTGGAAGCAAACGCGAACTGATAGCGGGTCCCCGCAATACGGAGGCGCCATTCCGGCGCCTCCGTTCTCGCTACTTCGCCGAATACCGCGCGACAGATTCGTTCCCTCGTCATACAACCGAGAACTGGCAACGAAATCCCGATCCGCCATCATGGCACAATCGAGAGCCGTTTACGTTCCGGTCTGAACCAGCCCGGGCTTGTGCGGGACAGTTCTATCAGGCTGCCGGCAGCGTCTCGAACATGCGAATGAGGGCATTCACCGAGCGGGCGCAGGAACCGATCCGGATATCGATACCCGACTCCGAAAGCCGCTTGCGGTCCGGCTCGGCAACGAACCCGCAGATCAATCTGGTGATGCCGCTTGCAAGAATCATGTTGCAGATCGCCTCGCCGGTTCGTTCGGCATTTGTCCGATAGTCTCTCGTACGTGCATCCGGATCTACAACCAGCAGCCCATCGCATTTAGCGAAGAATGGGCTCAGCATGGTTCTGTACTGATTCCGCGCCACGAGCACACCGATCCGGCGCGTTCGATCCGGCGGGAGCAAGGCTGTCGATGTCATTCTCGACCCGTGAATACGGAACTCCATGGTCACAAGCTAGACGTAGCCGGCCCTGAGCACTTTAACCTCGATCAAGCCCGCGAAAAACTCACACTGGCAAGCACGCATCGAGCTTGCGCGGAGAAGAGCTACCCAGGGTTCCTCAGCCTATTTGACCTGGATCAATACGTTGGACAGCTTGCCGTGTTGAAGTGCACACGTGGCGTTTTCGCACGCGCATGTCTATCCTGCATAGATACCAACGCTTTGTTGGCGTGCGATGCGGCGTCAGGTCGAAAGCGATGGATGCGACCTTATGCTGAGGTTTCTGGCTTTCATGTTTGTTGTGACAGCATCCCTTCTCATGCAAGGGGAGCCAGCTGCCGCCCATGAAAACCGCTTCGCTCAACTGACGACTGTCTCCGAGGACGCGAGTGAAAGCGCCTACCTCGAATTGTCTGCAGTCGATGTGGATGGCTGCTCCTCCGAGACGGGATGTTGCATGGCATCTTGCGCGCCATGCAAGCTGCCGTTACCGGAGCGTATCGGCGCAGCGGCCACGGCACCATCAGAATCCTCAGCCGTCCAGATCTCAGCTGACGACTGCTACGGCTCGAACATTCCCGACCACGAGCCCCCGGTACCCAAGCCCTATCTCGTCTAGGCTGTTCGGTCCGAACCGCAACGACTGCCTGCTTTGGCAGAGCTGACATACGCGGAATCGTCGAGACTTTGACCGGCCAGACTGAGCGCCCATGCGGTCGTTCAGCACACCGAACCATTCACAACGAATGCTGATTGGCTGCGAAAGCAGCCGCCGCAGAGGGCTCCGTGCCCCGGAGGTGTAATATGAGCTGGGATCGAGCGTCTTTATCCCAAGAGATAGCCCGGTCGCTCCACCGCGACGATTGGGGAAGTGTCGAGAGCGGCTGGAAGGGACCACAGAATGGCGAACTGCCCGAGGGAAAACCAGTACGGCTGTCGAGTGCGGCGTCCGACAGTTTGAGCAGGAATCCATCACGATCGAATGGACGCATCGGCGGCAGTTCCACAGTGCCGGCCGCCGTGTCGGCGGTCTCGACCGACCAGCATCGCCTGCTACCTCGCTATCGCTCCGGCGACCGGCGGATCGAACCGGGACGAGACCTTTTCAGCATCGGCGCCACGGGCAAGACGATCTTCAATCTTCTTGAAGGTTGGGTGGCGCTCTACATCCTGCTGGAAGACGGAAGACGCCAGATCGTCCAGTTTGCCCTGCCGGGTGCCGTGCTTGGCGTCCTCCCTTCCAGGCGTGCGCAGGCGACATTCGGTACGCAGGCATTGACCCACGTTGTGGTCTCCGTGATCCCGGATTCGGTGCTGACATCGCACACGAGGGCCGACCCCGAGATCGCCATGCGTCTTGCGCGAACCCTCGCCCGCGATTGCGGCATGGCCTACGATCATATGACAAGCATCGGGCGCCGCTCCGCGCGGGAACGTATCGCCCATCTCCTTCTCGAGTTGTTCACGCGCTATCGCGCGCAGTGGCCGGGAACCCGAATCGAGGAAATGGAGCTTCCTCTGACCCAGGAGCAGATCGGCGACGCAACAGGACTCACCTTCGTGCATGTCAACCGTGTCCTGAACATCCTGCGGAAGGAACGTGTCGTCGAGTTCCACTACAGGCGTCTTCGGATAGTCGACCCCGACCGGCTGATCGAGATTGCCGGCGTCGATCCTCAAACTGCGCTGGCATGGCTCCAACGTCCATCGGCTTGAGGATCGGCAAGGTGGACCGGTTCATCTGTGTATCTGTTCGTGTTGTCACGGGGCCTTCGGACGTTGCTCGGCGCGCGGCGGAAGCTCACGTCCGGCGCTTCGTTCGGCAAGACCGATGCCTGCCACCGAGATCAGCAACCCTATGATGGTAGGCGTGGCAACTGGCTCACCGAAAAAAGTCGCGCCAAGTGCAAGGGCAAAGAATGGGGTCAGAAAGGTGAACCCGTTCGCCCTGCTGAGCGCGACCCGACCGAGAAGCCAGAACCAAAGCCAGAATGCCAGCGCCGTGCCCGGAAGCGCGAGCCCAAGCAAGGCCAGCACGAACGTTGGAGAAAGCTGAATCGCGGTGGGGTCCTCAAAGAGGGCTGCCAGGAAAACGAGAGGAACCGCGCCCAACAGCAGCTGGACCGACATGGCAACGAGAGGATCCACACGGGTGCGGATATCCTTCATCAGCACGTTGCCGATGGCTATACCCACTGCAGCAATGATGATGTAGCCCAGACCGGTGGTAAATCCTTCATCCTCTGCCAGCCCAAGTTGCGGGAAGCTTACGACAACGATACCCGCAAAACCCAGACCAAGCCCGACATACTGAACATTGCGAAGCCGCTCGGAAAGAAACGCGGATGCCAGAACGGCCGCGATCAGAGGTTGGCTATTGGTGATGACCGTCGCAAGGCCGGGTGAGACGAACTCTGCCGCGTGAAACATGCCAAAATAGGCGGAAGTCGTCGCACACAGGCCAACAAGTCCGAGCGCAATCCAGGCACGAAGATCCGGAGGCATGGGCCGGCGCAATGCGATCGCGATCAGGGCAAGCGAGCCGCCTGCCAGCAATGCCCGGAGCGCGGCGAATGTCAGATGGGGCGCATAGTCGAGACCAAGTGTGACAAGCGGGTAGCAGATCGCATTGAGGATCGGTACGAGCACCAGCAAGGCAGTGAGCCGGAAATCCATCAGGTTGCCTCATCGACCTGATCTCGCCGACGCAACGCCCGCCCGCCTCTCCAAAGTGCTCGATCCTTGTGCGTCCTCCTCGATCGCATCCGCTACCGTCTTCCTGCTACTGTTCGCCCGTTGGCCCAGCCGTTTGTCGCGTCGACTTCGTTGGAGCAGCGCTGGTCTCGCCGCGAAGCTGTGTTGTGCTTTCACGAAGCGCGACGGCGCAGCACGTTTGGACTTCATGAGCGAAATTTGCCAGGACTCGTGACTGCCGCGACGCCTCCTCCAATGTCGTCGCGACGATTGACGCTTGCGCTGCCACCAGGTCAGCCGCGCGTCGAGACTGGAGCAGTTCCTGGAAAGAGTGAAACACGCGCTGACCCGACGCCAGCGCCGCATCGGTGTTCTCGCTTCCCGCCTTCACGAAAATTCCGTGAAGATCGGCGCCCGCACTCTGCAATCTCGCCAGGCCCGAGGATATCCGCTCCTGCTCCACCTTGTCCGGAAAGCCCCACCTCACAAGGAAGGCGGTGACGTTTTCGACAGGAGCGACATCTTGTTCAAGATTGCTGGTCATCTTGTGTTCCTTTCTGTGCTGTTCGATGACGAGAGGGCAACAGGATTTTCGCCCGATCCATCTTTGGTTCATTGAGTGAGTTCGACCGCCAGGGCGATGCCCTGGCCTCCACCGATGCACAGCGTGACCAGACCCCGGCGAAGACCGTCCCGCTTCATGGAATGGATCAAGCGCGTGGTAAGAACAGCCCCCGTCGCACCGATAGGGTGCCCATGCGCAATCGAGCCCCCCTCGACGTTGACGATGTCTTCGGGAAGGCCAAGCTCCTGAACCAGCACGATTGCGATCGCTGCGAACGCCTCGTTTATTTCGGCTCGTTCCACATCCTTGGTCTTCCAGCCCGCCCGCTCCAGGGCCTGTGCCACCGCCGGGATAGGTCCCAGTCCGAAGAGACCCGGTTCGACTGCTCCAACACCAACGGAGACGAGCCGCGCCATTGGTTCGACCGCATTCTTCTCCGCCCATCGCGCGCTTGCCACGATCATAGAAGCGGCTCCGCTGTTGAGACCTGGTGCGTTGCCGGCCGTGATCGTTCCATCCGAGCGGAAGGCAGGCTTCAACTTCTCCAGGCTTTCGATGGTCGCTTCCGGCCGATTGTGTTCGTCCTGCCGGAAAGCAACGGTCCCTTTCCGTCCATCGAACTCCACGGTGGCGATCTCCGCTTCGAACTTTCCCGAAGACTGCGCCGTCGAGAACAACTTCTGGCTGCGAAGGGCCCAGTGATCCTGTCTCTCCCGGGAAACATTGTACCTGTCGACAAGGTCCTCCGTTACCAGCCCGGAATGATAGCCGGAGAACGCGTCGTTCAGTCCGTCGTGGAGCATGCTGTCGTGAAGAACCGCATCGCCCATGCGGTAGCCCCAACGAGCGCGGGTCGCCAGGTGTGGGGACTGATCCATGTTTTCCATGCCACCGGCGATGGCGCAGTCTGCGTACCCGAGCAGTACCTCCTGAGCGGCGCTCGCGATCGCCTGAGCGCCCGAGCCGCAAACACGATTCACGGTGAGGGCTGGCACGTTCACCGGAATGCCGGCCGAGATCGCGGCCTGTCGAGCCGGATTCATCTTTGCTCCCGCCTGGACGACCTGGCCGAGCACGATACTGTCAACGGTGCTCGCAGCGACTTTGGCTCTGGTCAACGTTTCCCGTATTGCAATGCCTGCCAATCTAGATGCGGGTATGTCCTTCAACGAACCTCCATAGGCGCCGATCGCTGTGCGAACGGGGGCGCAGATGTAAACGGGCGGCGTAGTCATCGTTGCGCTCCTGGCTGGTCAATCGGAATCTTCGGGCGGGGCATCTCGGCCGAGAGCCTTGGAAGGCCGCCGGTCCGACACTGAATCATGCGCGGCCCGGATTTTCTCGGCCTTCTCGCAGTGACAATCGAGGAAGCCATGGATAGGACATGTGCGACACATTTCCTCAAGTCGCCGACGCAGCGCCTGCCGACCCCGGTGAAGTCGGACGGTCACATTGTTCAAGGTGGTGCCGAGGCTGGCGGCCAGCCGGTCGCGCGGCTCACCGAGAATATCCGCGCGCCACACGATGTCCGCGTACTCGGGCTTCAGCGTGGGCAACAGGCGATAGAGACAGTTGCAGATTGCAGCATCTAGTTCGGCGTCCGGAAGAATGGATTGGTTCTCGAGATCGCTCTCCTCGACCTCGATTTCCCGTCGTCGCCGTCGATTTGCACTGCGATGATGGTCGACGATCGTTGTGGCGAGTATCCTTCCGAGCCAGCCACGCACGGTGCGGACATCGCGCAGTTGATGTGCACGCTCCAGAGCCCGCAGAGAAAATGCCTGCAAAACCTCCTCGGCGAGGTCATGATCCCGAAGGCGCTGCTGGAGGAACTGGAGAATCTCCTTCCTCGCCTCGATCAATGCGCGCTGCACAGCCGTATCGTGAGGCTTACTGCCGCCAGCCTCTACACGCTCGGCAGGCTCACCTTGATATCGATCTTCTTCGTTCGTCATCATCCGGTCGACCCTGCGCGCCGCGGGGGGGGGGGGGGGGTCCCTACATTCAACGACCAGCTAACCAGTCGAACGGTCTCGGAACCTTGATCCACATTAAGCGTGACGCCGCTCCCATTCCAACCAAGGACTTAACCTAGATTAAGGTTGGCTACTCACGCTTGCTGCCACATTCGCATGACCGCTTGGGCTCTCTCGGTTGCGATAGGCGGCGAGATGAGTTGCGTGCACTCCTCTGATCAACGACCTGTAACGCCGAATAGGCTCGGCCACTTTGCACACGTGAGAACATGCAGGTCGAAGAACTAGGTGTCGTCTAACCCTTAACTTCTTTAAGGGTTTGCCGGGAACCGATCGGCGCATTCGATTTGCGTCAATTGATCCGTATGTCGGGAAAGCCGTTGGATCAATTGCTGCGGTCGCACATTGGAATGATGGCGGAATGCAGCTTAGCGTCAACCTAGCCCCAAAAATAAGAAAAACGGTCTCGTTATCGATCGCGGAGGGATCGCTGTGGATGAAGGCTTCAATGCTAGATTGTTCGAATCACTTTCCGATGTTGGAAATGTAAATGATCAGAGAGAAATACATGGACTTTTACACAGGATAGCTCAACGATACGGTGTAAAGACTATTGCATATATTGGAACAGGAATGAGGAGCATCAATAGCCGCGAACCGTATTTCGCCGTCACATACTCTCCTGAGTGGGTGAGCCACTATAAAACTCGCAATTATCTCAAAATTGATCCTGTCGTCAAAATTGGGATGCGACGTCTACTTCCATTCGACTGGCGGGATTTCGGCTCGCCGGAAGGGAACTTGAAATCATTTTTCGGTGAAGCTAAAGAATTGGGTCTTGGCCACCAAGGACTTTCTATCCCGATACACGGCCGATCCGGTGACCGCGCCCTTCTATCCATTACGAGCGACCTTAGCACCAGAGATTGGAACATCATACGCCTTTTTTATATGCGTGATTTTCAGGTCTTGGCAGCCCATCTTCATGAACTGGTCCTTCGCACGCAAGGCGCAACACAACTTCCATCAAGACTCTCCCCGCGTGAGCGGGAATGCCTTTACTGGATTTCTGAAGGCAAGACAGCTTGGGAATGCGCAGTCATTTTGGGCTTATCTCAACATACTGTTCGGTTCTACTTGGAGAGCGCGCGTGCAAAACTGCGGGCCGCGAGCAACACTCACGCAGTGTCCATAGCCCTTCAGGCTGGTTTATTGACCCAACCGCTGTAAACCCCCCAATCTAGCCGGATTTCCTGAAATAAATCAATTCGATAGCTACTGCCTTCTCTATCAACCACCGTAGGGAGAGCATGGTGATCAGAATAGTCGAAAGGGTAGATTCACATCAGCATCCGCATCTCATGGACGAAATGTTCCGCATGCGTGCGGAAGTTTTCGCCGGCAGGCTTGGTTGGGACGTCACCGTCACTGACGGGCGCGAAATCGACCACTTCGATGCCGAGGATCCACTCTACCTTCTCTCGCTCAACGACCAGACTGAAGAACTGCAGGGCGCTGTACGACTGCTTCCAACGACAGGCCCGAACATGCTCCGCGACGTCTTCTCCGTCCTAGTGCCGGGCGGCCCCCCGGAGAGTCCGCTCATCTGGGAGAGTTCACGCTTTGCGATCAATCCACGTATCTTGCGCGCCAGCGAACGAACTGAAGCAAATCACGTCGTTAATCGGACCACGATAGAGCTGCTTTGTGGAATCGTGGAGGTGTGCCAAAAAGCGGGCATCGAACATATCGTTTCCGTGTTCGACGCCCGGATGGCTCGCATCTTCCGGACCGCGAACTGCCCTTTCGAAATCATCGGCACGCCGACGCGAATCGGCAAGACGATGACCTATGCCGGCCTGTTTGACATGACTAACGACATGCGCGAACGCCTCGGCAACGTTGGGGGTTTACCCCCTGCAGTGCTGGCGAATGCGTCCCGAACAAGAACGCAGCCTGGCGACTGGGTCTAATGGTCTCTTGACCGGCTTGCTCGTGACCCACTGGTCTTCGGCAAACCGATGGAATATAAGTCGCCCCGAGGCCGTACGCGCGGCCTCGGGGCCTTAGAAACCCCACCACAGAGTTGGTGTCGGCTGTTGCGACACCGAGGATCCTCTGGCCATCGGCCGGGGGCTTGCGACGCATGTCCAAGTACCTCGGTACCAAAGGTCGCAAGGACCGTCTGTGGCGGTTTTCTAACCCCCGGCTTGGGGTCGAGATCTTATTGTTCGCGGGGGCGCACCGCGGACCAAGCCGCGGGTTTTGCATGAGCGAATATCGTTCGGTCAGACGTCAAACGGTCGCGCCGTCAGCGCGGCGATCCATTTCCAACCTGCTTGACGAAGTTTCCGAGAGCGAACTTGAGCAGTTCGCTATCGAAGTGATCCTGCAAAACAGACGTCATCTCGAGCGCGCCCAGACGCTCTTTGAGAAGATCGATGCCCAAGGTCCGGAACAAGAGAACGACCAGGCTTTTCTCCAACTGCGCCACGCCTACCACCTAGCGCTCATAACGCTGAACGGCCACCATCACGTGGTTAGCGCCGTGGTGAATGCGCTTGGATATGTCCCCAACGTGCCTGATGACGCCGAGGACAACAACTCAGCAAGTGCGCGCCTAAATTAGCCTCAACCGGATGGCGATCGAGGCGGCCTGGCGGGTGTTCGATGCCCCGAGCTTCTGCGTTGCCTCATCGAGATAGGACCGCACCGACCGATAGGCGATCCCGAGCATCAGCGCGATGTCCGGCATCGACATGCCCTCGGCGAACCAGCGCAGGCACTCGGCCTCGCGCGGCGAGAGCCGAATACCGGACGCCAGCGACGTATCGCCGGTCGCCTGACCGAGCCGAGAATGGACGAAGGCGACCGACGCCGCGGCCGTAACCGGGTCGATGTCTCCGCCCAGCTCGGTGCTCGGCCGCCCGGTGGCCAACGTGAAAACCATGCGCTCCTTGAACCCGACCGGGATCGCAATCGAAATTCCGGACCGGATGCCGAAGCGCTCGGCGTCGGCAAAGAATTTTGTTATACCAACCGTCCCGGCTTCTGACTCTTTCGTGAATTTGAGGCGTTTGCGCCGTGTGATTCTCTGTTGCCAAAGGAGATTCGGCGATGGGATCAGCGGTGAAGTTGCGGGACGACTATTCGGCGGTGGAGCTTCGCCGTCTGGCTCGTATTGCGAAGGATG
>VFQR01000914.1_pt1 | contig 28255 bp, 28 predicted proteins | sample 3512321 | NCBI WGS metagenome assembly VFQR01 (sample SAMN10412374, study PRJNA504923) | tailings metagenome | isolation source: Relicate 3 Philex TSF1 revegetated site | place: Philippines: Tuba, Benguet | collected 2017-08-29 | reverse complement strand
CTATAGAAATGCACACGCACAATGATTTCGGACTGGCAATGGCGAACTCACTGGCTGGTATTGAGGCAGGGGCGCTATCGGTCAATACCACAGTAAATGGCATTGGCGAACGGGCTGGAAATGCGGCGTTAGAAGAAATCGTAATGGCACTGAAACACATCTACGGCATCCGAACAGGTATCAATACAAAACGGCTCCTAGAACTGTCACGGTTAGTTGCGAAAGCTGCCAACTGGCCAGTTCCTCCTTGGAAAGCGATCGTTGGTGAAAATACCTTTGCACACGAATCAGGCATTCATGCTCATGGTGTGCTGCAAAATCCTGGTACTTACGAACCCTTCGCGCCGGAAGATGTTGGTTGGGAACGTCGTTTAGTTGTAGGCAAACATTCCGGTCGGCATCTAATACTCAGTGTGCTGCAACAACATGGAATCACTCTCAGTCAGCCAGAAATTCAATCAGTGCTGGATGCCGTCAAGCATCAGTCAGTACAAGTTAAGCGCAGTCTTACAGTTGAAGAACTCCTGAGTTTGGTTCCCCAAGGGTGAACGCACTATCAGTGAACAGTTATCAGTTGTTGGATGTATTGATAACTGATTAGTGAAGTTGGTTAAGAATGCATAACAATTTTGTCTTTGTTGCAACCGCAATTATTGTACCAAGTGCTAACATTTTACCAATTAAGTTGGTAATAACTATGCCAAGAAAAGACCAAGGATGGATCACCTTTCAATCGTCAACAGAAGAGCTGCAACTTTTGGAGCAGTACTGCCAGCGGTTTCAACGCACTAAAACTGATGTATTGCGCTCCTTAGTGCGTACTCTCGAACCAAAATTACTCAAAAAGCGGGGTAAGCGATTTGATTCTACAGAGGTCGATCTTGACCTATTTAACTATTTTGAGTAGTGATGCCAGTTGTACAGGTCAATAGATTGTTGATGCTGCGTTGTTCTAACACCACTTGATGTCCAGGGTAGTCAGGATTGGTTAACTATACTAAAGTATTTTTTCTACCATGCTTAATTTTCAGTTTATTCGTACCACAGCAATGCAAAAAGTCCCATACAATTGGGCTTTGATCAAAAACCTGCTTTCAACAGAGGCAAGCTTAGAACTAGCTGCCAGTTTTCCCCACGAGGAGTTTCACCTCTCGGAGGGAGAGGGACATGGATACTCTTGGGGAAAGATGCTTGCCAGTAGTGAGGATATTCCCTTGATGCTCAAATCTAGCGCTCGCCGCTGGCGACAGCGAATGGCACAAGGCAGACTTACTAGTGACTTGGGACACCTCAGTAATGTCTGGCGACAGTTAATAGAAGGACTGTGGACAGATTCTTACCGCACAGCAATAGCCGAAATGTCTGGGTTGGAACTAAAAGACTGTTTAATGGATATTGGGTTTCGTCGGTATCATTTAGGACAGTTGCATTCCCCTCATACAGATGAACCGAACAAAGTTTTAACTCATCTGCTATTTTTCAATCAACAGTGGTCTGTAGACTGGGGAGGCTGTTTGCGAATTCTCAAAGATTCTCAGCCAGAATCTGTCTTCCAAGATATTCTACCCCTTAGCGATTCCTCAGTTGCGATCATGCGTTCTGACAATTCTTGGCATATGGTAACTCCGCTGACTGGCCCTGTATCCGAATGTCGGCTAGCTTTACGAGTTGCTTTTTTTCGGAACGATCGCCTTTCAGATTTCGGAGAAGCCCAGCTAGCTGCGTAGTAATTACAGCAGATTTCAAGGAAAGTGAAGTACACAACGATTCGTCCTAAAGCCAGGTATCAACCCTATTTTACTTCTGAATTCTGCTGTAAGTATTTTTCTGTGAACGTTTGAAAAGTGTTGGAGTTCAAAAGTTGACTATGACAAATCCTACAGAACTATTGCGATCGCGCTACGGTGAGATTCCCTTCAATTACGAAATTGACTGGAACGATTCTCTACAAACACTACTAGCTCACCGTTCAATTCGGTCTTATCTATCTGACCCTTTACCACCAGGAACCCTAGAATGGCTAGTTGCAGCTGCTCAATCTGCTGCTAGTTCAGCTAATTTGCAAACCTGGAGTGTGGTAGCGGTTGAAGATCCAGAGCGCAAAGCAGAATTATGCAAGCTGTCTAATAACCAAGCATGGGTTAATCAGGCTCCTGTATTTTTGGTTTGGTTAGCAGATTTAGGTCGTATAGCTCATATTGCTGATAGTCGCGGACTATCTCATGTGGCTCTAGATTACATAGAATTGTTGTTTAAAGCAGTAATCGATGCCTCGGTAGCAGCGCAAAATGCGACTCTAGCTGCTGAATCTATTGGTTTGGGAACAGTATATATTGGCGCAATCCGCAATAACACGCAAGAGGTGGCAACACTATTAAATTTACCACCTTTTGTGTTCCCGGTATTTGGATTGTGTGTGGGTTATCCCAATCCTGAAGTACAACCTGCTATTAAGCCGCGTTTACCGCAGTCAGTTGTATTCCATCGGGAAACCTATAAATTAGCAGAGCAAGATGAAGCGATCGCTCACTACAACGATATCATGAAACAATTTTATACTGAACAACAGATGAATGCCGCTGTTGATTGGTCGCAAAACTCAGCCGAGCGCATCGCCACTTTAGACTATTTAAAAGGATGCAAGTACTTGCGTGAAACTCTCAAAAACTTCGGCTTCAAGTTGCTGTAAAAAAGACTAGGAATTTTAGATTTTGGATTTTGGATTTTAGATTCATAGGACTTAACTAAGTACAGCTTTGCGTAAAATTGTGGTGAATTGAGGGTTGAAATTTAAACGCAAAGGTGAGGCAGCGCGGTCTTGGGGGTTTCCCCCATGAGCGACTGCCGACGCAAAGGTAAGTACAAAGGTACGCAGAGAATTCGCTACGAATTCATGAAACTTTGTACGAATAACTCTCTCAAAATCTCCGTAAAACTGCTTTCCGTTACCTGTATGTAAGTCCTAATTGAATTTCAATCCAAAATCCAAAATCTAAAATCCAAAATCGAATTGGCCAAGAATGTAGAATTAACCCACGAAATTCAAAGGAGCTTCCAACAATGAATAGCTTGTCTACCAAGGATTTAAACAGACTCCGCTCTCAAAGCAAAATAATTGTTAATCGAGTGGAGATTTTCATAGAAACTTACTTATCGGAAACTTCCCTGGAAGAGGATCTGATTAACCAAACCTTAGATGAGATTATCAAGGCTGCGAATACCTTAACAACCGCAGTATCCAAGATGAAAACTGTTGAAACTGTACATAACCTCAACGGTTCAAAATAGTTAAAAGAGAATTCAGAAGTCAGAATTCAGAATGCAATTACTGGATGATTGGCACAGTGAACAGTTAACAGTAATCGATAGTTTACTGTTCTGATGAGTCAAGTATTTACCCAGTTTTACTGCAATTCATACTGAATTCTGACGCCTTAGCGGAGCGTCTCCGGTTCCGCTACTGAATTCTGAATTCTTTTTCAGAAATGAATCCAGACCGTTAGGAAATATCATGCTACAAGGGCTAATTTTAAAATTGAATAATTGGTTACAACGAAATAGGATTGTACGTAACCTAGAGTTTTTCCAAGACTTTATTATCATTTCTTTGTGTCTTGGTTTATTCTGTGTGATGCTTATCCGCCTGGGAGATATGTTCTTCTCCTTTTTGCATCCCTTAGATTTACGGCAAGTAACATCTGATATCTTGTTCATTTTGATTTTAGTAGAGTTGTTCCGTCTGTTAATCGATCATCTACAACAACAGCGGACATCCGTGACCGCAGCAGTAGAAATTACTATTGTTTCTGCTTTGAGAGAGGTAATTTTACGCGGCGTTCTCGAAATTCCCCGCGACCAAATTTTTGGCATAGCTGTATTTTTAGTAGTTTTAACAGCAATTATTGTGGCTTTACCTTGGATATCTCGTTTTTTGGAACAGGTAAAAATTGCTCATCCAGAAACGACAGAGAAGAAGCAATTGTTAGCTGAAAATACTTTAGCTCCTGATTAATTGTAACCCTAAATACTCTTTGAAAAAAATTTGGCGATCGCAAGTAATTTTGCCAGATGTATGATATTCTTTATATATGGAGAATCAAAAGCACACTTCAAAACAAAAGATTTTCTTGATGAGCTTAAGCTATGCAAAATTTTCCTTAAAGGTATATTTTTCGTATCTTTCTAGCTCATAGACATAAATTGAATCAGTCAAGTATCTTCAATTTTCCTGAAGTTATCAGATTGCAAGCGATATTACTGACATTTAATATCGTTGTATTTCTCTTTAATACATGATTTAACTTCACTCATTCGTCAGTATTTACTGACCAGTAAATACTTTTTCGATAACTTGCAATTCTGCATTCATTCCAGTGAGCTTTTGCCTATTATCATCAAGCTACTCTGTAAAATAATTCTCATAATCAGAATTGCTGTTGTTATTTAGAAAGGTATTAAATGCAATCTAAGTTTTTGGAGAAATCAAAAAACTGTCAATATTGCTTATTAACCAATAAACACTAACACAGAAGTAGAATACCATGCTTGAGAATCTTCTGAACAACCATAATTTACCGTATCCCGATACGATACATCCCATCATTGTCCATTTTGTGATTGCAATGGTGTTATTTGCCTTTTTGTGTGATGTTATTGGGTACTTTACTAGTAATTACCGTCTTTTCGAGGTAAGTTGGTGGAATATGTTTTTCGCTACAATTTCCATCTTCGTTGCCGTTGTTTTTGGTCAATTTGAAGCAGGGTTAGCACAACCTTATAATGCCGTTCAACCAGTACTTAATTTACACACACTCCTTGGCTGGTCACTTTCAGGAATTCTGGCAGCAATCACAGCTTGGCGTTATGTAATTCATTGCCGTACTCCAGAAAAGATATCAGTTTATTACCTAGCAGCAGGTCTAGTTTTGACTGTTTTAGTAGGCATACAGGTCTATTTCGGAGATGAATTGGTTTGGGTATATGGACTGCACACTGTACCAGTTGTTGAAGCCATGAAGGAGGGCTTACTACAATGAACCCTGAAGTTATTGACCAATTAAAAACTCATTTGGGAGCAAATGGACTACCCTACCCTATACCCATTCACCCAAATCTAGTCCATCTGACTCTAGCTTTGTTCATCCTTGGCATTACCTTTGATTTTATTGGTGCGCTATTCCCGATACAAAAACCAGTCTTCAAGTTTTTAGCAGTTCCAGCTAATCGTTCTAGCTTCTTTGAAGCTGGTTGGTACAACATGCTAGGTTCAGCACTTATCACATTGTTTACAGTTGCAGCAGGTTTTTACGAAATGATGTTGGCACAGCCACTCCCTGGGGTAAAAAGTGCCTGGGGATTATCAGCAATGGAAACAATGCTTTGGCATGGTGTGGGTGGCGTTTTTCTTCTAGGGCTAATTGTTGGGATGGCTATTTGGAGAGGATTTCAGCGCTATATTTGGGACTGGGATGACGGTCAGCAGGTGCAGTGGGCTTATTTACTTTTTGGACTGTTCATCATATTCATCATGTTCATCCACGGTACGCTAGGGGCGCACCTAGCTGCTGAGTTTGGAGTTCACAATACTGCTGATATGTTGTTGCGCTTAGGCAAAGATCCCAATTTACTGCTGAGGTAACTGATGTTTGTCCTTTGTCATTTGTTCTTTGTAAATAACTAATGACCGATGACTAATGACAATGACCAATGACCAATGACTTTTATCGCTATGAAAATCCGAAATGTTTTGATGTTCAGTGTAATTGCGATCGCCTTAACTGCTGTTAGTCTTTGGATAGGGGAGTGGGCATATTTCTGGTTACCTCCTCAAGCCGCAGCAGAATCGCGCCTCGTCGATAAGTTGTTTAGTTTCTTAATCACCCTGGGAGCATTTATCTTCATTGGAGTCACAGGAACACTCATTTACTCAGCGATTTTTCATCGGGCAGGGAAGTATGATACCAGCGACGGCCCTCCCATTGAAGGAAATATCACACTAGAAATTGTCTGGACTACAATTCCTGTATTACTAGTGTTTTGGATTGCCACCTACAGCTACCAAATCTACGAGCAAATGGGGATTCAAGGCCCTATGGAAGCTATGCACATGCATATTCCAATAGCGATGGAATCTGCCTATACTGCACCAGTGAAAGAGGACACGGGAACGCAAACAGAAGTTGGAGCAAAAGAAGCCTCAGCTCCAAACTTCGGAAGACAGGGAGACGCGGGGAATCTTTCGGTTGAAGACATTGAGGTAAACGCCAAACAGTGGGCTTGGGTTTTTCGCTATCCAGAAACAGATATCACTAGCACTGAACTACATCTACCCGTCAATCATCGTATTCGTTTAGCGTTGCAGTCAGAAGATGTTCTCCACGGCTTTTATATTCCTGCTTTCCGAGTCAAGCAAGACATTATTCCCAACCGCAATATTGACTTTGAATTCACCCCTATTCGCATTGGTAAATATCAATTGACCGATTCCGAATTTAGCGGCACTTACTTTGCAACCATGCAGGCAGATGTCGTTGTCGAGTCTCTTGAAGATTACCAAAAATGGCTTGCAGACGCAGCAAATCGCACACCATCTACTGCAAACAATCAAGCAGCTTCCGAATATGCCCAAGAATCAAAAGAATTAATCAAAGGCTGGGCTACAGTAGCACCTGCAAAAGCCCCTGTAGTCAATTACAGTAATTAGTCATTAGTCATTGGTCATTAGTCATTAATTTTGGACAAGTGACAAGTGATGAATGACAAAGAATAAAGGAAAAAAGACAAATGACAAATATTCCAGCCCAAGACATTAGAATTACAAGTCAAATACCTGACCAAGAACCTAAAACAGACTGGAAGCGATACTTTAGCTTCAGCACAGACCATAAAGTTATCGGTATTCAGTATATTGTTACTGCTTTCATTCTCTTTTTAGTCGGTGGCATTTTTGCAATGATCATTCGTGGAGAATTAATTACCCCAGAATCAGACCTCGTTGACCGTACTGTTTATAATGCAATGTTCACCATGCACGGCACCGTGATGCTATTTGGATGGACATTCCCCATACTTACAGGTTTTGCTAACTATCTTGTACCTCTGATGATTGGGGCACGAGATATGGCGTTTCCCAGACTTAATGCTGTTGCCTTCTGGATGATACCGATCGCTGCTATCTTATTGATGGCCAGTTTCTTTGTACCTGGCGGGCCAGCCCAAGCCGGTTGGTGGTCATACCCTCCCGTTAGCCTGCAAAACCCGACGGGAAACTTAATTAATGGCCAAGTAATCTGGCTTTTAGCAGTAGCAGTATCAGGTGTTTCCTCAATTATGGGGGCAATTAACTTTGTCACTACAATTGTGATGATGCGGGCACCTGGGATGACATTCTTCCGTATGCCCATCTTTGTTTGGAACGTATTTAGCGCCCAGCTTATCCAACTGTTTGGACTGCCTGTGTTAACCGCAGGTGCAGTTATGCTTTTACTCGATTTAACAGTTGGAACTAGCTTTTTTAATCCTGCCAAAGGAGGCGACCCAGTTCTATTTCAGCACTTTTTCTGGTTCTACTCCCACCCTGCTGTTTATGTGATTATTCTGCCAGTCTTCGGAGTCTTTTCAGAAATATTCCCTGTTTTTGCCCGCAAACCTCTATTTGGCTATAAAATTGTTGCTATTTCATCACTCCTGATTGCTGGGGTTAGCGGTATAGTCTGGGTACACCATTTATACGTCAGTGGTACTTCAGGCTGGATGCGGATGTTTTTCATGCTGACAACAATGTTCGTTTCTGTCCCCACTGGCATTAAGGTGTTTGCTTGGACTGCAACGATTTGGGGTGGTAAATTACGATTTGATACACCAATGCTGTTTGCGTTTGGTGCATTAATATTGTTTGTGTTTGCAGGTATTACTGGTATCACGCTTTCCTCTGTTCCTATTGATGTCCATGTCAATAACACATACTATGTGGTGGGTCACTTCCACTATGTTCTGTATGGCACAGTCACAATGGGGATGTTTGCTGCGATTTACTTTTGGTTCCCCAAGATGACTGGACGTATGTACTACGAAGGCTTGGGCAAATTGCACTTCTGGCTGGCGTTCATTGGTATTAATCTCAACTTCTTCCCGATGCACCCACTAGGACTGCAAGGAATGTTGCGTCGAGTTTCTTCTTATGCCCCAGAGTATGAATTTTGGAATATTATCGCCAGTATTGGAGGATTTTTGTTAGGTGTTTCGACTTTGCCTTTCATTCTGAATATGATTGGTTCTTGGGTACATGGCCCGCAGGCATCGAAGAATCCTTGGCGAGCAATTGGACTTGAGTGGTTAGTTTCTTCACCACCTCCTGTAGAGAATTTTGAGGAAATTCCACTTGTTGTGGGTGAACCCTACGGCTACGGTAAGTCTGAACCATTAGTAGCCGAGAATTGATGGTTATTTGTAGGGACGTTATGCAATGAATTTCTCTATGTTCTTGCGGTTAAAAAGTCAACCACACGAAGCAAGAGAGAACGCACAGATAAGAGATTTGAGGGGAATTTCTTGTTCAAAATTTGGCGTTGCTCCCATTGCGGGATGATTTTGGAATTTACATCAACCATAATCCCCGTGTCGGTGTGTCTTTGCGTCAGCCTCAATCATCCCATTATTCAGCAATGCCCAAAATTTGTACTTACTTTGGGTATGCTAACCACCAACCTATAGACGGAATATTCAAGCAATGGACAGTTCAATGATTTCAAAACAATCACACCATCTCTCACACGAACATACTCATGATGAAGAAGGCAGCAAGATGTTTGGCTTCATTGTGTTCTTGCTTTCAGAGAGTTTCATTTTCCTCGGTTTTTTCACAGCATATATTGTCTACAAAACAACAGTTCCCGATTGGTTACCTGCTGGTGTTTCCGGACTGGAAGTTGGAGATCCGGCAATTAATACGTTATTTCTTGTTTCCAGTAGCTTTGTGATCTACTTGGCAGAACGCGGTCTTGCACGCCGCGATTTGATGGAATTTCGTCTGTTTTTAATGCTAACGATCGCAATGGGAAGTTACTTTTTAGTCGGACAAGCGATCGAGTGGAGCCACCTTTCTTTTGGCTTTACTACGGGAGTCTTTGGTGGGATGTTCTACTTACTCACAGGCTTCCACGGTTTGCACGTTCTTACTGGCATTTTGTTGCAGATACTTGTTTTGGGTCGCTCTTTCATCCCTGGTAACTACGACACAGGTCATTTTGGTGTCAATGCTACTTCTATTTTCTGGCACTTTGTTGATGTCATCTGGATTGTTTTGTTTGTCCTGATTTATATTTGGCAATGACAGCGACGCTCATCTTCAAGTTCTTCTAGGATCATCGTTGCGAGTCCTTCGGAAAGCTTCGCTAACGCGTCCTGCTCGTCAGCAGGTAAAGTTTTTAATTGGGCGATCGCTTTTTCAAGTAATTCGGTCATTGCAAAAGTACTCCTACCAAAGAGCTACTAACCATTATCGCTTATTGAATTGTTGAAAGCTTTGTCATCCGCCTCATAGCCTCGCCCTATTCTGTAAAGTTACTCTAAAATCATGCGACACTGGGTAAAACTCAGATGTCAACATCTTGTCAAAAATCTTTCTCATCATGAAAATTGTCTGGAAAACAACATAAATGGTTGATTTCCTACTCAATCTTGCTTATACTTCGCTATGTAAGCTTTACTTGCGTAAGTAAAAAATATTGGCACATAGATTGGTAGGAAAGTGGAATGAGCAGTTATTGGGGTGTGTGCAATGGGTGTTTGCTAAGTTTCCTAGTAAGTGTTTGCGTCGGTTTTGGCAGTAACCTAGTCAAGCAAGAGTCAACTCTTGCAAAGTCCCAAGTAAATAAAGAAGCGATGCCTGCGGCGGGCTACGCCTACGCATTTGTAATCACAAAAACCTCTGTTCAATCTGCCTTAGTTATCAACTGCTGGCAGGATCAAGCAGCTGTTAATACCATTGATGCCCTAAGAAGTGTCGGTGTTATCCAAGCCGCTAATTCGCCGACTAATGGTGATGTGTTTACAATTAGAGGTTTTCAGACGAGCAACATCCTTCGCAACGGTCTTAAAGACTATACAGGAGGAGCAGTATCAGGACAATCTCAACTCGCCAACATTGAAAGGTTAATCGTTGGTCTTATTGGCTGTGGCTTCTCAACCTGCTAATACTTGGCATGTCCACTATTATCTGCAAAGAAAATTATTTACTATGAGTCGCCGGCAAGTTTTAGCAAACTGTGTTCGTTATCTCTTTGGCGAGCAACTCCATAATACTACTAAAAAGTTAATGGGTATACTATATAGAGATTTAGAAGAATCCCCGCTGCACTCTCTTTTCAAGTTAATGGAGTTACCTCAAGGTGGGGTTTCTATGCCGATGATGGTATGTGGCAGTCAGAACGATTCCATTGTGAATTCACCTGCATTAAAAGGCTGGTTAAAAGAGTTTAAGCCTGGAGATCACCTGTGGGAATATTCCAAAGGTTATCATTTTTTTCACTACTTTTATCCTCAACAAGTCGGCGAACAAATGTTGAGCTTTTGGCAACCATATCATCTACAATCAATGCTGAAATCTCAACCAGTTTCTCGAAATTTGACAAATTAACAAGTATTCTCTAAAGACGTATGTATAGCCTTTTTACTCTTGCACAATTAAGACGCGATCGCTCTAACATAACCTGCATCTTGTTCACTGTATATGCCTAAGTTCTGCTTTGTTGTGCTGCTCACGCTCCTAGTGATTTCTGCTTGCAGTTGCTTTGGTCGTCAACTACTGACCCGCAACATAGGCGTTGTTTCCTCAAGTCGAACATCACCTGTAATTTTCCACGCAGTCCAACATTTAATGGGTCAAACTCTAATTCCTACCCATCCTCAACGAGTCGTCGTTTTAGACCCGTGGATTGTAGAAATACCTCTAGCTCTAGGATTCAACGTGGTGGGTGTTCCAGATCCGGCTAAAACTCTCCAAGGGATAGGATTAGCAAATAAACACCCTGGTATTGAAGACATTGGTGCCCTTCTTACACCCAACATAGAGAAAGTCATGGCTGTTAAACCAGACTTGATTTTAGGCACGAAGCGAAACCGGGAAGCTTACAATTTATGGTCTCACATTGCACCTACTATTCTGCTCAAGATAGAAAACAGTGGAGACTGGAAACAACCATTTATGCCAGCAGCAAAAGCTCTGGGGAAAAGCGAGGTAGCACAACGCATAATCAAGCAGTATAACGCCCGCTTAACCGAGTTCAAACAAAAGATGGGTTCCCAACTTCAAGAGACTGTAGTTTCCGTCGTGCGTCTCATGCCACAGACAATTAACCTGTTAACCAAGGGTGCATTTTCTGGAGTAATCATAGAGGATGCTGGTCTAATCCGTCCTCCTTTACAAAATCTCGATGCCACAGCAACTCAAAAGAAATGGGGCAGCCCTATTAGTTACAATATATCTTCAGAAATCCTCGCCCAAATAGATGGGAATGTCCTATTTCTACCGCTCTTCGGTTTCAAAGACTCTACCGAAGCTAATAATGCTGTCCATCATTTCATGACAGAACCCCTATGGTCAAAGCTTGAAGTTGTCAAGCAGGGTAAATTCCATGTAATTAGTGGATTTTATTGGCAAGGTAGTAGCTATATATCAGCTAATCGAGTTCTTGATGATTTATTTACTTATATTTTGCACCCACTTCAAGAAACCAAGAGTAAACAAATAAAACAAGCAAAAGCATAACATTATTTATTTGCTTTACTACAGGAGTGTTTGAAAAGGAAAAAGATAAAACAAGTAAAAAGAACCAAGTTAAAAATAAAAATAAATATTAAGCTTATCTTTTTTTACTTTTACTTTTGCCTTATTCGATCAATAGTGTGAGGGTTTGAACAGTGCATTTACAAAAACAATTTGCCTTTTTTTGCCATAGTCTTTTGCTCTCTAATTGTTGTTTAGCAATTGCTGTACCAGTTTTGGGTCAAGAGATTCCCAATATTAATGCTGGTCAACAGCAGTCATCATGGCAAAAAACTTCAACTAGAGCAATGGAAGCAACTCCAGAGATTCCCAGCCTCAGGGAGTTGCAATTTGGTAACAGCAGTGCCGTATATTTATTGAGAACACCCAGGAATCAGAACTCTGCTTCTCAAATCAGTCAAGCAACAACTTCTGTAGTATCAGTCACAGATGTGAAGTTGAACATTACTGACAAAGGAATAGAGTTAATTTTAGTTACACCTAATTCTGAGCAGTTATCAGTTTCACCGAAAACTGAAGGTAATTCCTACATTGTGAATATACCCAATGCTCAGTTGCAGTTGGCGAGTGGGGAGAGTTTTCAACAATCAAAGCCAGCTGCTGGAATCGCACTAGTGACAGTAGCCAATGTGGACGCTAACACGTTGCGGGTGACAGTAGTTGGGGAAACAGATGCGCCTGCGGTGGAGTTATTTGATAGTCAGACTGAAGGTTTAGTGTTTGGAGTGACAAGTACTGCATCTACGGCACAGCAGCCAACACCGACACCGGAGCAACAACCACCCATTGAGTTAGAGGTGATTGGGGAGGCTGAAGGAAGCTATAACGTTCCTGACGCGAGTACAGCCACAAAAACACCAACGCCACTACGCGACATTCCTCAATCGATTCAAGTGGTTCCCCGGCAAGTGTTTGAGGATCGGGTATTAACTAAACCGCTTGAAACAGTCGCAACAGTAAGCGGTGTTATTCCATCCGTTCCATCTATCTTTGGAGGAATAGGAGCGCAAGCCATCAGTATTCGAGGCTTTAACAATCCTAACTTTGGCACTGGTTCTAATCAACTGAGAAATGGTTTGAGAGAGGTTGTTAATCGTGAAAATGATGCGGATTTAACAAATATCGAAAGAATCGAAGTTCTCAAAGGTCCGGCTTCGGTTTTATATGGTCTAGGAGGTATCGGTGGCACTATTAATCTAGTGACCAAGCAACCACTACGCGACCCCTTCTACAAAATTGACCTTCTAGTCGGGAGTCACGATTTATATCGCCCATCGATTGATTTTTCGGGTCCAGTCAACGATAGCCGAACGGTGTTGTATCGCTTGAATGCTTCTTATCAAGATGCAAGCAGTTATGTTGACTTTGGTAAAAACAACCAATGGTTTATTGCACCCGTTTTAAGTTGGCAAATTAGTCCAAATACCAAGCTATCCCTTGAAGCACAGACATCAAGACAAGAACTTCGGGGTCTGGTTGGATTGCCTGCTGTTGGCACGGTGCTGCCCAATCCTAACGGCAAAATCCCCCGCAACCGCTATGCTGGTGAACCTGACGATTTGACTACTTACTTTGATACAAAAATTGGATACGATTTTCAGCATCGTTTCAGCGATGACTGGTCGCTTCGGAATGCTTTTCGATACACTGATTTCAAGTTGGTAAATACGTCTGCCGTTCCTAACGGGCTTGCCAGTAATAATCGTACCCTCAGACGTTTTTACAATACTCCTACCGATGACGCAAATGCACTTTCCAACGGCTTTATTTCCACAACAGATGTGGTTGGCAAATTCAAGACCGGATCGATTCAGCATCAGATATTGTTTGGCGTTGAATATTTTCAGCAAAGTGAAGAAGTTGACGTTCGTCAACCTAACGTTGCACCAATTGATATATTTAACCCAGTGTACGGAGCTTCTATAAATACTGTTGGCACAAGGTTAAAAACCAGTTTCTCTCAAAATGCTTTCGGTGTTTACCTCCAGGATCAGATTGCCTTGGCAAATAACTTCAAACTGGTTTTAGGTGGACGATTGGATGCTGTAAATCAGGAGTCAATAAATAGAATCAGCAATGTTACAACAGAACTATCCGATGTAGCATTCAGTCCACGGGCAGGAATTGTCTATCAGCCCATCCAGCCGATTTCCCTTTACGCCAGCTATAGTCAATCCTTTAACCCAGTTGCTGGAACTGATGTTAATGGCAATTCCTTTATACCTGAAAGAGGCGCTCAGTACGAAGTGGGGATTAAGGCACAATTGAGTAGCCAGCTAGCGACAACCCTGGCGTTTTTTGATTTAACCCGGTCAAATGTGCTGACTACCGATCCCAATAATTCTACTTTTTCTATCCAAACTGGGAAACAAAGCAGTCGCGGCATTGAGTTCGACATCAGTGGCGAAATCTTGCCAGGATGGAATATTGCTGCTGGCTATGCTTTTATTGATGCCCGTATTGACGAAGATAAAGGATTTGCGGTTGGTAATCAACTTAACAATGCACCGCAAAACAGTCTTGGTTTATGGACTTCTTATCAAATTCAATCTGGAACTTTGAAAGGATTGGGATTTGGTTTAGGCTTGTTTTATGTTGGAGAACGACAGGTAGACTTGGCAAATAGTTATTCTTTACCAAGCTATCTACGCACTGATACCTCTATATTCTACAAACGGAATAAATTCCGAGCCATATTTAACGTTAAAAATCTGTTTGACGTTGAGTACTTTGAAGCCTTAAGTAGCGATCGCATTTTTTATGGTGAACCATTAACACTACAAGGTACAATTTCCTGGGAGTTGTGACAAGGTAATAATGGAATGACATCCTTGTGGTTTAAGCAGTTTCCAAAAGATTCCTCGCCTCAGCAAGTTGCAATTTGACAATAGTAGTGCCGTATATTTACTGAGGATATCCTTTCCCTAAATTGCCACAAATCCATGAACACAAATATTTCTCAGCCGGAAAAATACTACATTCGCATTTTCAGTTTATGTATAGGTATCTTAGTAGTAGTGTTGGGTATTTTCGCCAGTATTTCTTATGGTGCTGCTGACATTCCTATTGCCAAAATACTCACTGCATTCACTAACTATGATGACTCCACTGAGCATAGAATTATTCGCTCGATGCGCCTACCGCGTACACTGATTGCAAGTATGGTTGGTGCTAGTTTGGCTATAGCTGGAGCATTAATGCAAGGACTGACTCAAAATCCCCTAGCCGCACCAGGAATCTTGGGGATCAATGCAGGTGCAGCTTTAGCAGTGGTCGCAGTGGTCTTTGGCTTGGGTACATCTTCAGCACCTCTAATTACTCTTGTAGCATTTGTTGGAGCATTAGTAGCAGCCTTAGCAGTTTATTCCCTCGGTTCACTTGGACAGGAAGGCGCAACACCGTTGAATCTGACTATTGCTGGTGCAGCTTTAACTGCCTTATTATCTTCTATTACCACAGGTGTATTAATTTTAAGCGATCGCACTTTAGAAGAAGTCCGCTTCTGGCTAGCAGGTTCCCTCGCCGGACGAGACTTCAATTTATTTTTAACTGTGTTGCCTTGGATGGTAGTAGGATTATTAACAGCTTTTGCCTTGAGTAGACAAATCAACGTTCTCAGTTTAGGAGAATCGGTAGCTACAGGCTTAGGTCAGCAAACAGGTTGGATTAAGTTGGCAACAGCATCGAGCGTTGTCATATTAGCCGGGAGCGCTGTCGCATTAGCAGGGCCTATCGGCTTTGTCGGTCTGGTAGTTCCCCATCTGGCGCTCTTAGTCATGGGTGTTGATTATCGTTGGGTATTGCCTGGTGCGGCTGTGTTTGGTGCAGGTTTGCTGATATGGGCAGATTTAGCAGCTCGTTGGTTAATTAGACCCCAAGAATTGCCTGTTGGTGTGATGACAGCAATGTTAGGAGCGCCCTTTTTGTTGTATTTAGTGCGTTGGCAGGTGAAGAGAGGATGACAAAAATTCAAAATTCAAGTTGCGCTTCTAGCGCACCAAAGGTGCGACTCAAAATTCAAAATTTAATATTTAGCAAGGAGCCTGTAACTAGAGTATTGTTACTACTGCTATTACTCACGCTCGTTGTTTTGGGGATGAGTCTGAGTTTAGGAAATTATCCTATGCCGCCAGCAGATATAGTGAGAGCTGTTCTTGGTTTACCAACACTTGACCCAGAATCTCACTTTGTTGTTGTTACTTTGCGTTTACCGAGAGTATTAATCTCCTGGTTGGTAGGAGTGGGCTTGGCAATTGCAGGTGCAATTTTACAAGGATTGACACGTAATCCTTTAGCTGACCCTGGCATCGTTGGAGTAAATGCAGGTGCAGCTTTAGCAGCTGTGACTTTGATTGTATTATTCCCGACTATACCAACTATGTATTTACCCTTTGCTGCATTTGGTGGTGCTTTTGTTGTAGGCTGTCTGATTTACTTGCTAGCTGGTACGGGAGAAAAATCACCTCTGCGCTTAGTTTTAGTAGGAGTGTCACTCGCAGCAATTATGGGAGCTTTTACTACTTTGATGTTGACTTTTGGTAAAATCAACGACGTTACTAGAGCATTGGTGTGGTTGGCGGGTAGTGTGGCTGGTAAAAGTTGGGAGCAAGTCTGGCAACTGCTACCTTGGATAGTTATTTTCGTTCCCTTGGCGTTACTACTGACGCGGGAACTTGATACTTTGCAATTGGGTGACTTGGTAGCTAAAGGACTCGGTAGCCGAGTCACATGGCAAAGAAGCAAATTATTGCTAGTGAGTGTGGCATTGGCTGGGTCAAGTGTGGCGATCGCAGGTACAATTGGCTTCGTTGGATTAATGGCTCCTCATTTGGCACGTAGACTTGTAGGATCAATACATAAAAATTTACTGCCAGTTGCCGCCTTAATCGGAGGATTATTGGTAGCAGCAGCAGATTTTTTGGGTAGGACTTTATTTTCTCCCACACAATTACCTTGTGGTTTGGTGACTGCTGCCTTGGGAGCGCCTTATTTTATTTATTTACTGTATCAAAGGCGGCGACGATGAGTACGAGAGGAGAATCTGATGTCAAAGTATTTTTACCAAACGCAGGACTAAGTACCCAATATTTTTGGTAATATCATCATATATACGATCTAAATATCTATTTTGAAAGGCGATGTCTACGACAAGCCCTCACGGTCTACGCTAACTTTAGAGAATGACCAATTTTCATCGGATGCTTTGCTCCAGCATTTTGACTAGCTCGATCAATTGGATTTTGGTCATTCTCCTACCAAGAATCATTAGTTGGACTCAAAAAGCGATGGCTTTGCCAACGCCAAGGGCGAACGCAACAAGGCACTATCCGGCAATGCGATCTGCCAGGATCAGCCGCTTTGCAGCTACGCACTTTCAAAAAAATTATCCTTGCAATCAGAAAGTCTTATGGACAACACAATCCTTGAAACTCAACATCTGGGTCTGGCTTACGATGGCAAACCCATCATATCCGGTCTAAACCTGTTAATTCCCACAGGACAAATTACTGCTCTAGTTGGCCCTAATGGTTGTGGTAAATCTACTCTACTGCGAGGTTTAGCCAGATTACTTAAACCCCATATTGGTGTTGTATATCTCAATGGTGCTGATATTTTTCAACAGTCAACAACTAAAGTTGCACAACAACTCGGTATTCTTCCTCAAGGGCCAGTTGCACCAGAAGGATTGACTGTACGAGATTTGGTAGCACAAGGTCGTTATCCATATCAAAAAAGTTGGCTGCAATCTTGGACAGCTGAAGATGAACTTCAAGTCCGCAAAGCACTAACAACTACAGACCTCAACGAATTAGTCCATAGAGCCGTAGATACCCTCTCTGGTGGACAGAAACAACGTGCTTGGATAGCCATGACTTTGGCGCAAGATACGCAGATTCTACTATTGGATGAGCCAACAACTTTCTTAGATTTAGCTCATCAAGTGGAAGTACTGGAATTATTGGGGGATTTGAATCAACTTGAGGGGCGAACAATTGTCATAGTCTTGCACGATTTGAATCAGGCGTGTCGCTATGCTCATAACCTAGTAGCTTTACGCGATGGCACTGTCATGGCTCATGGAACTCCAACAGATGTGATGACAGAAGAAATGGTGCAGGAGGTGTTTGGATTAGCTTGTCGAATTGTACCAGACCCACTAGTAGGAACACCTTTGTGTTTACCTTTAGCAAGGAAATGATAGCACGAGGTCTTAAGGTAGAGCAGACAACAATATATCGATGGGTGTAGGAGTTGAAAAAACAGACATTTTGTCCTTTGCAAGTTTTTGCAATACAACCTTCTGCACAGTCAAGACGCGATCGCTCTACCATAACCTGTATCTTCTTCACTTTGTCAATAATATGCGTAAGTTCTGCGTCCTTGTGCTACTCACGCTCCTAGTGGTTTGTGCTTGTAGTTCCTTTGGTCGTCAATTACCGACCCGCAATATAGGTGTCGTTCCTTCAACTCAAACATCACCTGCACCCGTCCACGTAGTCAAACACGCAATGGGTCAGACTTTAGTTCCCGTCCATCCTCAACGAGTTGTCGTCATAGATCCGTGGCTAGTGGAAATACCTCTAGCATTGGGAGTCAATCTGGTAGGTGCTCCAGATCCAGTTAAAACTCTCCAAGGGCTAGGGTTAGAGAATAAGCACTCCGGCATTGAAAACATTGGTGCGGTTCTAACGCCGCCGAATATGGAGAAGGTTATGACTCTCAAACCAGACTTGATCCTGGGGACGACTCGAAACCAGGATACTTACAGTTTATGGTCTCACATTGCACCCACCATTCTGCTTAAGGTGCAAAGCAATGGAGACTGGAAACAACCGTTTATGCCAGCCGCAAAAGCTCTGGGGAAAACGGAGACAGCAAAACGTTTAATCAGCGATTATGACGCACGGTTAGCCGAGTTGAAACAAAAGATGGGTTCCCGGCTCAAAAAAACTTTGGTTTCCGTCGTGCGCCTGATCCCACAGACAATTAACCCGTTAACTAAGGGTGCATTCTCTGGAGTGATTATAGAGGATGCTGGTCTAATCCGTCCTCCTTCGCAAAATCTGGATGCCAAAGCCACTCAAAAGAAAGCGGGCAACCCCGTTGGCTACAATATCTCTCCAGAAGCACTTACCCAGATAGATGCTGATATCCTATTTATAGTGCGCTACGGTTTCAAAGACCCTGTACAGTCAAAAATAGCTGTCAATCAACTCATGGCAGAGCCTCTGTGGTCAAAGCTTAATGTTGTTAGGCAGGGTAAAGTTTATGTAGTTGATGATTATTATTGGCTAACAGGTAGCTACATATCAGCTAATCGAGTTATTGACGATCTATTTACTTATATCTTGCACCCACCGAAAGAAACTAACAGTAAATGATATTCAATCTAACTCTCAACAAGCAAACTTTGATTGATCGCATTAGCCAACTTGCACGTGAGAAGTTTGCATCTCGCGCCCCAGTTTATGACCACAATGCTAGCTTCCCAAGAGAAGATTTTGCAGACCTTTTTCAAGCACGTTTGAATGCGCCTGTTGTGCCAACTGAATACGGTGGTCTAGGGTTAGGGCACGATCGCGATATCTTTACCCTGTGGATGATGACTAAGGAACTGGCAAAAGTGGATTTATCCCTAGCCCGTTGCTGGGAAGGACACGCAAATGCCCAAGTTTTACTAACGGCTATGGCTAATGAGTCTCAAAAAAAACGCTGGTTTGAAGGTATTATCCAGCGTGGCGAGATATGGGCAGCTTGGAGTGGAGAACCCCAGTCTCAGATTCCAGGTCAAAAAGCCAGCCTTGGCACAAATGTGCAAGTGGTAGATAAGGGATACATCATTGATGGTACAAAGGTATTCGCCACCAGCGCCCCTGAAGCACAGTGGGCAATTCTCTTGGTCAACACAGCAGAGACTGGGGGAGCGCGTCATAGCAATGGCTCACCAACATCAGTATTGTTACTAGCCTGCAACTTATCCGACCCCAGTATTAGCTTTGATGATAGTTGGTGGCAACCAATTGGCATGAGAGGTTCGGTCAGTTACTTGGTTCGCTTTGAACGTACTTTCATCCCTAAAGAAAACTTGATTGGCTATCCAGGACAGTACATCGAACAAGAGTGGCAAACGCGGTTTACACCTCAGTATGGCGCTGCTTTTCTAGGAGCTGCCCAAGGAGCCTATGATTATACTTTAGCATACATTAACAAACAGGAAAAAGCACAAGACCCCTACGTACAACACCGAATTGCTAAGGCAGCAATTAATATAGATACTATGCATTTCTGGCTGCGGCAGGTAGCAACTCTTTGGGAAACAGGCCAGGTTTTAGAGGCAAAACAAGCAGGCAATCGTGCCCGTTACATAACTGAACAACTGGCTACCAAAACCGTGAACGACTGCATAAAGGCTTGTGGCGCTCGCTGCTTGATTCAACCGAGTCCTCTAGAGCGAATATTGCGAGATTTGTCGTTTTATGTATTGCACGATAATTGCGATCGCGTTTTGTCTTCAATTGGTCAGGAGATTCTAGGGCAATCCTGCGATCGTGCTTATTTCAATACCCGTCCAACTCGCCAAGAAAACCTTACGGAGTAGGATATTTATGAGTAATTTCGATCAAAATCACATAATGTTTATTAGGGAGTGGCACTTCTTTCATGCCTGAACAGATTGTCATTGTTGAATATGATCCCAGCTGGCCCTCACTCTTTGAGAAGTTGAAAACTCCTGTGGCTGAAATTCTTGGCGAAAGCGCGTTAGCTATCGAACATGTTGGCAGCACATCCGTGCCTGGACTTGCTGCCAAGCCAATTATTGACATGGATGTAGTGGTGCCATCAACTGCCTACATTAGAGCTACTATCCTTGCACTCGCCACCCTTGGATATGTGCATCAGGGCGATCTCGGTATCAAAGGGCGCGAAGCCTTTCTCTGGCCATCGAACACACCGCGCCACCACCTCTATGTTTGCCCACGCGATAGCAAGGAACTCCGTCGTCACCTATTGTTTCGTGACTACCTGATCAAATATTCCTCCGAAGCGCATAGATATGCACTCCTCAAGCGTGAACTGGCGCAGAAGTTTGCGTCGGATCGCCAAGCATACACTGACGCCAAGTCTGAATACATTCAAATGATTACTGAACGCGCGTTGCATGACCTTGGAGCAATCTGAATAACTAGACATTTGCTCCAATAAGGGATATTAAAGCAAGTAATTTTAATAATTATTTACAACTTGTCCCATTTGCCACCATGAGCGACTGCCAGCGCAAAGGAACGTAGAGTCTTGCCAAAGAAAATTCGCTACAAACTCGTAAAATTCAGCAACGCCAGATTTTTTCATCCCAAGGAGCAGGTTTACTGACTTGCTCCCATACAGGACTATACAAGGCTTCATACAATTGTCGTGCCAGTTCCAACAGCCCTATATAACCAGCGTAGGCATGATGGCGTTCATGGTTAACATCCAAAAAAGGAATTTGGGCTTTGAGTGCTGTATATTTACTGCCAGTCCCACTAATCAAGACATCAGCTTTTGTTTCCTTCAGTACTTGTAGTAATGCTTGCGGGGTTGCTTCGTGCAAAACAATGCCATTTTGACCAAGATATTGTTTAATTTTGGCTTTCTCCTCTTCTGTAGTCTTAGCGTTAGTGGTAGCAATCACTTCCATTCCCAAATCTTTAGCGGCTAAAATAATCGACCAAATTTTTACACCACCAGTACAAAGAATAATCCGCTTACCTTTCAACCGCGCACGGTAGGGAGCTAGGGCAATATTTAGAGCTGCGTTTTCTTGTGCAATTAACCGTTCTGTACGTTGTTGAAGATATTTATCCCCTAATGTTGCTGCAATATTTCGCAAGCAATGGTTTAAGTTTTTTATACCGAAGAAAGATTCTTCAATATAAGGAATTCCATAAAGTTCTTTCATTGTTTGTGCCATTGGCAGCACGACATTTGAGCAGATGACTACATTCAACTTGGCACGATGAGCATAGCAAATTTCTTGATAACGAGCATCACCTGTAATTTTGGAGAGAACGCGTATACCCAATTTATTGAACAGTGGTAAAACATTCCACAAATCACCAGCAACATTGTACTCACCAACAATATTGATATCGAAAGGAGTAGTAAATTCTGGTTCTGCGGTTCCGATGACATATTTCAATAAAGTCTCATTACCGATGTGATTACCTAAATTTTTACTACCAAGAAATCCAGGCGAATTTACATATACAACTGGAATATCAATTTTCTGTGCAGCAAGTTTACAGACACTACCGATATCATCACCAATTAAAGCAGTAATACAAGTAGCGTAGACAAAAATAGCCGCAGGTTTATAACGTTGAGCAACATCAAGAATAGCTTTGTACAGTTTCTTTTCACCACCAAAAATGACATTATTCTCGCCAAAGTCAGTAGTAAAAGCAGTTTGGTATAATTGAGAGCCTGACGAGAGACTACCATGAGTCGCCCAAGGATTATGAGTACAACCAACAGCACCATGTACTAAATGAACAACATCAGTAATAGCTGCGACAGAAACCATTGCTCCATCTAAAGGACAATTTCCTTGGCTTGCACCTGGTTGTGGTAGTTTTGTACAAGTTAGTTTTTTCTTGTCGCTTAATGTTTTTTGGTTAGGTTTGCAAGTAGTTTTGTTGAGTGGTTCGTTGGTTGTTACTTTAGTATTTTTCATACCTTTCCTTGCGTTGAACATTAATACAAAAGAGTCAAGATTTAGGAGTTAGAAGGCGTGCCGCTTGCCAAATTATTTATCAGATTTACTTATTAACCTAAAATTTGCTCTAGGTAAGTAATAGCCGAAATCTTTGAGATGAGTAGCACACATCTCACTAAGTACAGTCTTTACTATTAACAGCACGAACGTAAAGAATTGGAAACTCGTTCTCTAGCTCTGTATTGACACTAATTTGGCAACCATTTAAATTTTCAAGCGACAATAACTGACATCAAGAAAGATTATTTGAGTATTTATATTCTAAGAAGAAAGCTGCTTAATATTCCTTGACTTTCAAATACTAACAACAACTATAGATAAGAAGAGTAAGACTGATAACAATAATCTCAAAAAATTCTGCTTATTTAATGAAAAACTTAGTTATATAAAGACCTGTTTATCTAAAATCAAAACCATTATTGTTCTGATTTTAATCAATATTTGTTACTTGAATTAGACAGACTATTCTAACTGTAAATTAGGAAATATATGATTCAATTATATATTGATGTGGATGTTTTATTGGAAAAACTAGACAGACTATTCTAACTGTAAATTAGGAGATATATGATTGAATTATATGTTAATGATGAATATTTTATTGGAAAAAATTGACGAGAATCGCTCAACTCAAAGTAATAGAAAAAATGTTGCTGTTATTCATGCAGATTTTTCAATGAATTAGTTAATTTAATTGAGTATAAAGGCTTTGAGCAATCAACATAGTCCTAAAGGATGTGACTACGGCTAGCTATACATCATTGAACTTACTACAAAAAGAGGAGTCAAGACTGCCATCAGCAACCCTGACTCCTCACCCTCTACAATTATTATCATTCCTCTTGACTGAGGATTTTATTTTTTGGAAATCCCTTATCACCCAGTCCCTTGAATATATGGATAGTGATAAGGCTTTGAGTTCCAGCGTTTAGATGGGTACACGTTGTCTTTGGTGTTAAACCCTAGACTTTTTGTACAGCAGGGCTTGTGAAGCTCTTTTAGTCCACCTGATAGTAAAACTCTCGACAGAGAAAATTAGGTTGGCTGCCATCCTTGAACTTGTGAAACGCAGCAATGACCCACAAGCCTTTGTTCATGTTCGCTGCTAACAAGGATTCTACTGAATCGCGATCAAATTTTGCACTGAAAGCTTTCTCATTGATATTATCTACAAATGGTGTCACCTCAGCCTCACCCCAATCTTTGAGAGACTCAGCGCCATAAGCCTGCATAATAATTTGCTCATTATGCTTGGTTAAAATAAATTTCTCGATCCATTTAGTCTTTGTGTTCGAGTTTATCCAGGTTCCTAAAAAAGGTGTGAAATCAATCACATTGTCCTGGGGCTGGTTCCCGTAAATTTCGTTTCGCTCCATCTTAAAATCTTCCTCTTGTGACTAACGATGATAAAACTCACGGGCAAAATGATCGGTTCGACCACTACCATCTACGTAGCGGGTATAGGACTGGATGACTAAGATTCCCAGCTTTTGGTTTGCCACCAGATGAGTCTCAACCCCGTCTAACTTGTAAAAAGCGTGGAATCCTGCTGCTAGAAGTGAGGTTCCCGCAGCGTAAGGCACTGCCTCAACCTTACCCCAGTCAATTGGATTGGGTTCGTTGGCTCCATAACCTTGAAACGTAAGGCGACCGTCTTGCTCAGTCAGAACCACCCGCACCAAATACTTAGTGTCCGATTTAGTATTGATCCAGTTACCGACTAGAGGTGAGAGTTCTATCGGCTCCTTACTACTAGGGCGTTGGTCAGCCTGCATATAGTATGCGTATTGAGTTGTTTGTGTCACTAGCTAACTCTCTAATGAATAAATTGCAGCATTTTAATAATAAATATAAACCACTTATTAGCGTACATATAGCTGAAATAATATTTTATTAATAAATTAAATTGATTGGGACTGACCTAATTAACGAGTGTTAGATAAAAAATTTATTTGAGAAGTACAATATTTGATAATTTCGTAGCTATGTTTCATCAATCTTATCCCTGCAACAATCACTACTCAAGAGCTATTTCAAAAATGTCGCAACCAGATTATTTAAGTAATTATTCTTTCACTTTTTTGTTAAAAAAGATGTGACTAATCCATAGCTCTCTTTTTTGCAAAGGTATTGATCTGTGAAAAGCTTATGATTCTATAAAGTTAGAAACTGACCCGTGTTTTGTATGTTTAACTAACTGGAGTCTAGACTAAATACGAAGGATAAAAAAATAACACCCTGGAATTATTGGTAGAAAAATTTTGAATCTATTGCCAAATTTTAGATAATTGGTATAACTAGGACTACTTTCATTATTTTCAATTGTTCTAAATAAACAGCAACGAAGATCATAATTCTGCTACACATTTGTTAAGAAAAGTTACAAGTCTCTTAACACAAGGAAATATTCTTTATGGTAGTTTCACTTGAGAAGAATGTACCACATCAGGTTGTAATCATTGGTGGAGGCTTTGGTGGACTGTATACAGCAAAGACTCTGAAGAAAGCGAATGTCAATGTTACTCTCATCGATAAACGTAACTTTCATTTATTTCAGCCGCTTTTATATCAAGTTGCGACAGGTACGCTATCACCTGCTGATATCTCCTCACCATTACGAGTTGTATTCAGGAAAAGCAAAAATACTCAAGTGTTATTGGGAGAAGTAAATGATATCGATCCAGAAACCCAAGAAGTTATTCTGGGTGATAGAACAATACCCTACGATACATTAGTTATTGCCACAGGTGCTAACCATTCCTATTTTGGTAAGGATAACTGGAAAAAATTTGCTCCTGGCTTGAAAACTGTTGAAGATGCGATAGAAATGCGTCGCCGGATATTTTCGGCATTTGAAGCAGCTGAAAAAGAAACCAATCCCGAACTACGCCGTGCTTGGTTGACTTTTGTGATTGTCGGAGCTGGCCCCACGGGTGTAGAGTTAGCAGGTGCGCTCTCAGAATTGGCATACAAAACTCTCAAAGAAGATTTCCGCAACATCGACACCGAAGAAACTCAGATTTTGTTATTGCAAGGGGGCGATCGCATCCTCCCTCATATGGCACCACAGTTGTCAGAAGTAGGAAAAGTATCCTTGCAAAAATTGGGTGTGGTAGTCAAAACAAACACCAGGGTGACAAATATTGAAAATGATCTCGTTACTTTCAAGCAAGGTGATAAAGTTCAAGAAATTGCCTCAAAAACTATATTATGGGCAGCAGGTGTGAAAGGTTCCGCTATGGGGCAAGTTTTAGCAAACCGCACAGGTGTAGAGTGCGATCGCTCTGGACGTGTGATTGTAGAACCAGACTTGACGATTAAGGGTTATAAAAACATCTTTGTCATCGGAGATTTAGGCAACTTCTCTCATCAAGATGGAAAACCCTTACCTGGTGTTGCACCCGTAGCCAAACAAGAAGGAGAGTATGTAGCTAAACTCATTCAAAAACGCCTTCAAGGTCAAACACTACCACAATTTCGTTACAATGACGTAGGCAGTTTGGCGATGATTGGCAAAAATTTAGCTGTTGTAGATTTAGGCTTCATCAAACTCCAAGGTTTCCTTGCTTGGATATTTTGGTTAGTCGTTCATATCTACTTCTTAATCGAATTCGACACTAAATTACTAGTAGTATTTCAGTGGGCATGGAATTATATCACTCGTAGTCGTCGCTCTAGATTGATTACAGGTCGAGAAGCTTTGGAAGAAGCAAAAACTGTTAACAACAGCACTAATTTGGTGACTAAAATTGCTAACCCTCCCACTCAACCAACACCTCATTCAAAATTGCAATCTTACACTGCGGATATCAAGGCAGCAACTTACTGATTAACATCACCAAAACGGGTCATCATTAAGACAACCTTTGCTCTCAATACCTGTAAATTGGTTTTTTCTTGAGATGTTAAGCGTGTTAATTCAATTGTTCCACTTGACTTGCAGATTCATTCTCAGCGACAGGTGCGGCGGAATAATTACCTTCTGTTGCCAGACGCGCAAGGAACAAGACGCACCCACTCAAAGAAACTAATAGTCAATGAATAAAGCCTCCAAAAGTGTAACCGTGTTTTGTGTAACGGGAGCAAAGCCAACACAACCAAAGGAGTAATTTTCAATGACTGAATACCAAGACTTCATTGCTGTCGTTTCTAAATTTATTGACTACGATCCTGACGCTAACTGGATATTTCGCTACATTGTCGATGGACTCACCAACCACGGGTTCAGCACTAAAATGTCTGAAACTTATACCACACTCGTTATCGGGCAAGAGTTCTTCAATCCCAGTGAAAGCGATTTTACCTCTTATATCAGTAACGCAGTATCAGAGTTCCCACAGCTAAGTTCTGAAGGTCACACCGCACTGCTAGAAGTCACTACTAAACACGTTCACGACTACTATCACCCACAACTAGATTCACAATAACTGTAGTCAGTACAAACCCGCTATTATGTGTAGCGGGTTCTACACACCGGACACAATAGTAATCCCACTTTTTGTAGGTGCGATCGTAAAATGCTATATTTTTGATAATGATCTAAATGCCAATATGGTTCAATAATTTTACCGCGATCGCTACCCAACATATTGACTGAATTAGTTATCAATTCCTTTGGCACGGTATTTGCTCTCCCGAACCGAGCAAGAGGAATTCACAGCAACAAAACGAGGGGACATCATTGATATTGTAACCTCTATAATGGTCTATAAGTTTGCCAATTTAACTGATTAACTATGAAAGCGATGCCTACGGCGGGCTACGCCTGCGCACCTGATAACGCCAGGGCGATGCTTACGGCAAGTAGAACGCCACAGTTGAGAACAAGCGACCATTGGTAAGTTCCGTTTGCCTAGTGCAAGATCGGCTAAACTTGCATTGAGACTCATCATGGAGTAACCTTGATGCTACAAATTAAACATAGATTTCAAAGCTTTGAAGAATACCTATCTTATGATGATGGCACAGATAAACTCTATGAGTTGTTTAATGGAGAGTTAATCGAGATGCCTCCAGAATCAGGAACTAATGTTCAGATTGCTAATCGTCTTTTGCTGATTTTTGCGATGATTGTAGGAATTGATCGAGTGCGAGGACATGGTTTAGAATTGGAAGTCAGAGGAGAACCTAGAAACCGTTATCCTGACCTGACAATTATTAGGGAAGAGCATATTCAGCAGTTAGCAAAACGTAATACTATTCGCTTAGAGATGCTACCGCCTCTACTGGTGATTGAAGTGGTTAGTCCGGGAGAATTGCAACGAGATAGAGATTTTATCGCCAAGCGATCGCAGTATCAAGATTGTGGGATTCCTGAATATTGGATTATTGACTCTGAAGCTCAGACTATGTTAATCTTAGAACTGATTGACAAAACTTACACTGAGATAGGTAACTTTTCTGGTAATGATTTAGTTGTGTCGCCGCAATTTAGTCAACTAAATCTCAAAGTATCACAAATCTTTGATCCAGTAAATCAAGCTTAAAGATAACACATCATCGTGATATTCATAGCCCCAAATCCCAACCCAGAGATGAGGATGCACCTCGATATAAACCTTTAAATTAGCTCCTCATTTTTTCATTATTAGTATTGCTTAGTTATTAACCAAAAAATATTGCTAAATAATACTCGTATCAAATGCCAAATACTAAGAATTTCTGGTTCTTCGGTTATTTTTATGGAGAATTAATAGTAAAATGCCAGTTTAATA
>VFQR01000913.1_pt1 | contig 28264 bp, 25 predicted proteins | sample 3512321 | NCBI WGS metagenome assembly VFQR01 (sample SAMN10412374, study PRJNA504923) | tailings metagenome | isolation source: Relicate 3 Philex TSF1 revegetated site | place: Philippines: Tuba, Benguet | collected 2017-08-29 | reverse complement strand
AACGCAACCTAAGGTTGCCGGTTTTAGGGGTGGTAAGGCTTCCCTCGGGCTGACTGGCCACCAATAAATCGAGCTGACCGCTGGAGATGACGGTTGGCTCGAAGCCTAAAGTGTCGTAATCGAGCAGTTCGTATTGGGCTTTTAAAAACTGGCCCTGAGCTTTGCTGAACAAAAGTAGCCCGGCGAATAAGGTAAGGATAAAACAGCGCATGCGATGAGTTGGGAGTTAAAGGTGAACGAAAGGGTTTTAATCGCTGAAAACAGCATACTTTTCAATAGAAACTTTTTGAGCCCTCTCGGTTGTAACTATCTTGGCGCATGATTTTTTCATATAGGAAAAGGTTTAACGTGTGGACTTTGTTTTTAGGTCTGCTCCTTTTTTTTCATTTTCCCGTTGCCAGCAGCGCACAAGACTCGAGCGAAACGCGCCTAATTGCCTTTGTAGACGGCTTTTTCCGCCTCAATGCACCTACTTCGGGTAGGGGCGGTGGACAAACGTTTTTGTACAATCACGATAGCGAGGCACGGCCAGCCCTGAACCTTGTTTTACTGGGCATTGAACATCGAACGAGCCGTTGGCGCACTGCTTTGAAGTTACAGGCGGGCACCTATGTAAACGACAATTACAGCGACGAGTTGCCGGCATTGCGACCCATCCACGAAGCAAGAATCGGTTGCGCGTTGAATAAAAAGTCGAACCTATGGCTCGACGGCGGTCTATTTACCTCACACATTGGTTTCGAAAGTGCAATAAGTGCCGACAATGCCACCTTGAGCCGTTCGTTGCTTGCCGAAAATTCGCCCTATTACGAAACCGGTTTACGTTTGCAATATGTACCCAACAACAAGCTAGAAACCAACCTACTGCTCCTCACCGGTTGGCAAAGTATTTTGCCCGTAAGCGGCAGCACGCTTCCGGCCTTGGGCACTCAACTCTTGTACAAAAAAGGCGACTGGCTTGTGAACTGGAGCAGTTTTACAGGAACATTATATCCCGACAGCACCCAGCGGCTTCGATTTTTTCAGAATTTATATGCACAGCGCAACTGGCGAGATATGCTTCAATTCACCTTTGGTTTTGACTTCGGGGCCGAGCAAACCCAAAAAGGAGCCAGCAACTACCAATGGTGGTATAGCCCGGTTCTGCTCATTCGTTACCAAACTACCACACGCTGGAAGTATTGTCTTCGGGGCGAGTGGTACCAAGATCGGCAAGCATCGATGATTGCTTCCCCCTCGGGCGTTGGTTTTTCTACCTTTGGCTGGTCGTTCAATGCCGACTATCAGGCAGCAAATAACCTGCTCGTACGGGCCGAACTAAGGCAATTGCGCAGCAATGGTGCCGATTTTATACGCGCATCGGGCTTTTCCAATAACCAATTTAGCTTGCTGGCTTCTGTTTCTTGGAGGATAAATCGAAGCATTTGACCACAAAAATCCTGTCAAGTATTATCGACTTCAATTCTTTTATGTAGTATTGAATTATGAGAATCTTAGCATTTATCTTCATTTGTTTGCTTTACACAAAAGTGCAAGCTCAGCCTAAATTGGGTTCTTTCCTGGTTTCGGGCAGTTATGGCTATTATTTAGGCGATTCACATTTACCGAAAATTTACAACCAAGAGCTCTTCAATACGCACTCGATGGATATTCGATTGGGTGCCTATGTTACCGACCACACGATTTTACAACTCTACTTTACCCAAGAGTATATTGTCCCAAAAGCCATTGATGATCCATTTGGCGTTGTATTTGACCAAAGAGATCAATTTCGTTTTCGGGATACTGGCTTCGGTTTTATGTTTCGCCCAAACACGCCAGTAACCAAGTGGATGCATTTTGGAATCGATATAGGACCCACGTATTGGCGCAGAGTACATGTTGAAAGTGAAAAAGAAGTCTTATCTGGCGCCTCGCTTCAACTGAGCCCAGTAGTTTCCTTTTACCTCAGCAATAAATTGGGTATTGATCTCCGTTTTATTCGCATACAAGCTTCCTCTTCGTTTACCAATAGAGCAGATGGTTATTTTTCTTCAGTAGGTGGAAATAGTCGCATTTTTGCTTTGATTCAACCTTGGACAACGAGTATATCCTTAAGTTGGTACCCAACTGCCAAATCCAAAAAATAAACAAGCATTTGGTGAAATAACATTCTGCACCTATTTTCAGCCATTGTTGAACCCAAACGACTATGGAAAACGTGCAAGAACCTCTTCAGCCTACCGAAAGCCCAGCCAATTCACCGACCTATCGGTTGTCGTATGCTGGCGAAGGATGGGAATTTTTTAAAGTGCTTATCGTTAACTGGATACTAACCGTGGTAACCGTTGGCTTGTACTATCCTTGGGCCAAAGCTCGGCAACTGCAATACCTCTACGGTCATACGCGGCTCAACAAAGAACCCTTCACTTTTCACGGCACAGGCAAGGAAATGTTCATGGGTTTTATCAAAGCCATCCTTCTTTTGGGAGGACTATATGGTCTCTTCTTTTTCTTTCTTACCAATCAAGCTTCGGTATTGGCATTACTGCTTTTTTATGCTGTCTTCCTGAGTTTAATTCCCATTGCCATCCATGGAAGTTATCGCTACCGCATGTCGCGTACCAGTTGGCGAGGCATCCGTTTCGGTTATCGCGGTAGCCGTTCGGAGTTGTTTCGTAACTTCTGGAGTTGGGTGTTTCTAACGGTTATTACCTTCGGACTATACGCTCCGTTTCTCACCAATAATTTGCGTATTTACATCTGGGACCACGTTCGCTTCGGTAATCTTCGCTTCGAATTTAACGGGAGCGGAAGTAGGTATTTTATCTTGTTTTTGGGTGGCTACATACTCACCATCTTCACCTTGGGTATTTACAGCTTTTGGTGGATTAAAAACCTTTTCAACTTTTACGTAAACAATATGGAAATCGTTGACCCCGATTTTAACCGTATCAAACTCCGCTCTACCGCAACTGCTGGCAGCTTTTTCGAGCTCCTTGTCATTAATTTATTGCTTACCGTACTTACTTTGGGCTTAGCTTATCCTTGGGTAGTTAACCGCAGCATGGCGTTTATGGCCTTTCACATTCGGCCCGAGGGCAATATTGATCTCGACCAACTTGTTCAAAGCGAAGAAAACTACCGCGACGCTACGGCCGACGATATTGGTGATTTACTCGACATCGACTTTGTCATCTGATGAATACCATACCGGCCTCTTACTTCGATGGTAAAACGGCACGTCGACAGCAAGTTGCGCTGTACGCCGAAGGCGACCTATTGGTATTTACCGATGCCGAAGGGCAAGAACACCGTTGGGGTAGCCTGCTCTTACAAAGTGAACGGAAAAAAGGCTGGCTTGAACTACGACTGAAAAGCAACCCCGCAGCTTATTTGGCCATAGAAGGCGAACAAAATTTAGCCCTTTTTGATGCGCAGCTGGGTATTCGTTTACACAAAGGGCTCTACAGCCGTTTGCTCGAAGCCAATGTGCGTACCTGGACTACTTTAGCAGTTGTATTTTTAGGGCTATCGGTTGCCAGCTATTTTTATGTATTGCCGGTTTTGGCCGAATCGGCGGCCTTACTTATCCCAGAATCGTTCGATGAAGAAATTGGCAATAGCGTAATGGCCGAAATTTACGAGACCGAGGTAGTAAATGATAGCCTCACCACTTTGTTGAACGATTTCGCTTCAACCCTTGAGCTTCAGCATAAATCACTTGAATTCCACGTGGTAGAAAGCGATGAATTTAACGCCTTTGCTTTACCCAGCGGCGATATAGTGGTTTACGACAAGCTGCTAAAGAAAATGGAAACACCCGAGCAGTTAGCAGCCTTACTTGGCCATGAAGCGGCACATGTAACACATCGCCATGGGATACGTTCGCTCACCCGAAGTTTGGCCGGATACCTCTTTGTATCGGCCGTTTTCAGCGATGCGAGTGGCGTTATGGCCATCTTAGCCGACAATGCGCATACCCTCCAGAGTTTGTCTTATTCAAGGGCATTCGAAAGTCAGGCCGACGATGAAAGCCTTCGCATACTCGAGAAAAATAAGCTTAGCGCAAAAGGCATGGAAGATCTTTTCGCTCTTTTCGAAAAAGAAGAGAAAATAAGCATCCCCGCCATGCTTAGCTCGCACCCCATGAGCAAAAGCCGCAAAGAGAAGGCGATAAAAAAGCGGAAAACTGAGCAAAACCACTTACAACCAGCTGCTGCTACTGAACTAAAGTTCCGTATGCTTCTGGCTGCACTGGATTCGTAATGCTGCAAACAATTGGCTAATTTCAACCATGGAAAAGCCCCTCTACTTGATTCTACTTACGGTTTTGTTACTCTTAGCAGCCTTCGATTTAGCTATTTTATTGCTGGTGAACAACCTACCTGTAGGACTTCAAGTTTTGGCAGCCTTGAGTGGTGTAGTGGTTTTGTTCGTATTTTTTGTGACCCTCCGACGCTACCGCCAGCTTTTTGAGTAGTTGCTGGCTGCCTGAGACTCCCTATTTTGTAGTTTCACCCAATGGATTCGCCAGCAAAATCGGCATTGATTGCACCCCTATTGCACGGTCGGCTCATCGTGCTGCGGCCGCTGAACATCAACGATGTCGAAGCCGTGTACCGCTTGCGTTCTCAAGCCGAAGTGATGGAATTTATCCATCGGCCCATGGCTAGTTCGCTGCACGAAGCCCGAGAATTAATTCTGAGCAATTTACTCGATATGGAATTGGGCGATAGTTTAGTTTGGGCGATATGCCAGCCGAACGACGATGAACTCATCGGGATGGTCGGCTTTTGGCGTTTGCAGCTGCAACACCATAAAGGCGAAATCGGGTATTTACTTGATCCGAGGTTCAAAGGTCGCGGTTATGCCTCAGAAGCCGTACAACTCGTGCTTGAACACGTTTTTATCACCTTAGGATGGAATAAAGTAGAAGCCGACATCCTCCCCCAAAATCACGCTTCGATACGTGTGGTGGAGAAAGCCGGCTTCAAACATGAGTTGCTGCTGCGCGATCACGAATACTGGGAAGGCCAATTTTACGATCAGGCTTGGTATGGGCTCACCCGTAGCGATTACCTCAAATCGCTAGCGTAGTTGTATGTTAAAAGGTAAGGTGTAAATCACAAGAACTGCCCTCCCCCGCTGTTTGCCGGGCGTCCAGCGTTTCATGGCTTTTACCGACTTGATCACGGCTGCATCCAGCCCTTCACTCAATCCACGCAAAATCTTCACTTGCTCTACCTGTCCCTCGCGATTGACCACAAACGAAACATACACTACCCCCTGAATGCCCATATCCCGTTCGAGGGCAGGGTAGCGGAAGGCATTGCCTAAGTCGCGGAACAAGGCGGCTTCACCTCCAGGATATTCGGGCATGTCTTCAACAGTAATAAAGGGTTCATCGGCATCCGTCTCGTCGTCGGGAGGTAAGATAACAGTACCAGTGCCTTGCCCACTTGGATCTGGAGTAGGTTCCACCACCGGGTCGGGGTCGGGCGACGGCTCTGGAGAGGGTTCGGTCGCAACGGTACTCACGATGGTCGGTTTTGGAAGTGATTTTTGTTGCGCCCGGTTTTGTACCGTAGTCGGAATATCGATTACCTCCACGTCTGGCGAAGTTTCTCCTTCAAATTCAGGCAAGATTACATCGCCGGGGCTGGCCCAGCGGAAGGCAGTGAGCGTGGTAGCCAAACTCAGGGCGAGGCCCAAGAGTAAAAACAGGCTGCGGTCGTAACGATAGCTTGGTTTCATAGCAGGAATTTTATACGCCTTCAACGCAGGCAATATTCGTTTTCTGTTGCCCCGCCGAAAAGCTGACATTCTGCTGATACGTTAACAATTCGGTTATGCTGCTCGTTGATCGGCATTTTGCACCACACCCAACGGAAGCGGCAAGCGAATGAGGGTGTACTCTGGATCTTTAAACCAACTTTGCTCTTGAAGCAACGTCCAGTCAATACTACCCGTTAGGTATGCACCCTCTGTGCCTTCGTACCTACTGAATATGGTGCGAAAGGAGGTGCAATCGGGCTTTTTACCCGAAGCATAACCCAACCAAATGGCCAGCTCGAAATCGGTCGACAATTGGGGCCGTCCGCTCCAACGCAGCTTTTTGTATTCGTAGCGATAGCCGTAGGTAAGCGCTGAAAGATCACTCAGTACGGCCGAAGCGGTGGGGTGTGCACCCGCCCCTTTACCGAGGAAAAATTGCCTGTCGGCGAAACAACTCTGCATTACGAGCCCATTAAACTCGCGCTTCACCCCGGCCAGCTCATGGCTTTGCTCCACAAAAGCGGGCCAAACGGCTGCCGCAACGGTATCGCCCTGTCGTCGTGCCTCTGCCAGTAACCGCAACTGTAAGCCCTTCTCTTTGGCGTATCGCCACGCCATCGGGGAAAGTTGCGTAATTCCTCTGCACGGAATTTCGTTGGGCGAGGCCACCACCCCAAAGGCATGGGCAAGTAAAAGCACCAACTTATTCGCGGCATCGGCTCCACTGAGGTCGAGCTGAGGATTGCTTTCGGCAAAACCTGCCGCTTGCGCAGCACTTAGCGCCTCTTGAAAATCAAGCTGCCCATCTTCCATGCTACTGAGCATGTAGTTGGTACTACCATTCACTATTCCTTCGACTGATTCCAAAAGATCGTTGTCATAGTATTCCTCCAAATTCCGAATAACCGGTATGCTCGCACAACTGGCTGCCTCGTAGAGCAGTGCTGCACCCGTTTGTTGCTGCAAGGCACGCAATTCTTCGAAATGATCGGCAACCATTTTTTTATTGGCCGTTACAACCGACTTACCTGCTAGCAGTGCTTTCCGCACCAACTCCCAGGCGGCCTCTGCATCGTCGATGAGCTCAACGATTATTTCAATGTTTGGGTCATCTATCAACTCATCGGCCGAGTAAGTGAAAAAATGTGCCGGCAAACGGCGCGGTTTCGCTGGGTTCTTCACACAAATGCGGGCAATGTGGGTACGAAGACCAGGACTCTGGTGCAAAACCTCCCAGAGTCCCTGTCCAACACAGCCAAAACCAATGAGCCCAATGGTAAGTGACTCACGACTCATAACGGCAAAGCACTTTTACAGCTCAACTCTTCGCTCGACACCTTCGCCAAGGCAAATGCATCGGCCAAGTCGGCAATCAAATCATGTGCATCTTCAAGGCCAACCGATAGGCGAACGAGGCTGTCGGCCACACCAGCGGCTCTTCTCTTTGCTGCTGGAATACTTTTATGCGTCATACGGGCTGGGTGGCAAAGTAAACTTTTTGCCCCTCCTAAGCTTTCGGCCAACTTAAACAGCCGCGTTGCAGTAACGAATTGAACAGCAGCCTCTTCCGTATCGTCGACCAAACTAAAGCTCACCACACCGCCAAAATGTCGTTGTTGCTTTGCGGCGATATGGTGATTACGATGGCTCGCCAAACCAGGGTAATACACCGCCTTCACTTCGGGGCGGGTTTGTAACCAACGAGCGATAAGCAGTGCGCTATCGCTATGTTGTTTTATCCGTAAAGGCAGCGTTTCGATACCGCGTATCACCAAAAAACTATCGAATGGAGCGAGAATACCGCCTGAAGCATTTTGAATGAACTTGAGTTGTGTAGCCAAATTTTCATTGGCGGCCACCACCAAACCTGCGATCAGGTCGCTATGGCCACCCAAGTATTTCGTAGCACTATGGATGACCAAATCTGCGCCCAACAACAAGGGCTGTTGGATGACCGGAGAAGCGAACGTATTATCGACACAGAGCAACACCCCTGCCTCGTGGGCAATGGTGGCAATTTGAGCGATATCGCTCACCTTCAAGGTAGGGTTGGAGGGAGACTCAAGCCAAATCAGGCGGGTGTTGGGGCCAATGGCAGCGGCCACTGCTTCGGCATCGGCGGTATCGACATACCTGATTTTGATGCCAAATCGATTGTAAACTTGGGTAAACAAGCGAAAAGCCCCTCCGTATAAATCGTCGATGGCTAGAATTTCATCGCCTGAGCTCAACAACTTCACCACGGAGTCGATAGCAGCAAGACCGCTGGCAAAAGCAAAGCCGCTGTGACCACCTTCGAGTTGTGCGATAAGTTGCTCAAGTACCTGGCGTGTGGGGTTGTTCGACCGAGCGTAGTCGAAGCCTCGGTGTTCGCCGGGAGCCTCTTGAACAAAGGTAGAAGTTTGGTAAATGGGAACCGAGATGGAGCCCGTGAGTGCATCTACAGGGATGCTGTTCAGGATTTGGGTGTTTATGTTCATGACGTTTTTGGTTTAAACGTCTGAGCACGCACTCATCAATTATTTGTACCGAAAGCGTTTAAACGAAAAACGCCTTCGATAAGTCGAAAGCGCATCACATCTGCAGCTGTGTGTCTTCTCCTTATCTTCCCTCCCCTTTCGGTTCGGCAGGAATTGGCACCTTGCTATTGCCGGTTGCCAGAGCTTCATCGGGCCTGTCCCTCTGCTCTTCTTGATAAGTTATGTGCGTCAGAAACGCACTACAAAGGTAGAACTACAATTTTCAAATCTCCAAATCAATTGTACAAAAAATTCTATATCCGCTCCCCAAAAACGCCCTAGAATCACGAAAAAGAGGGTTTTCTGCGGCTAATATTTTTTCATCGTCAAATTTTATGTTGCGCATGCAACATTATAAAAGAGCCGAACCAATAATCCATGTAAACTAGCCGTTTCAATCGGCTATGGACCGAAAACACGACCATGGGTTAAGCGCGTAAGTACTTTACCCAGGGCAGGAAAGGCACCCACCGATCGAAACAACAAGGTAGCAGGAACTACCTTGCCGAAAGCACCTTGCAAACGATAACTCACCGAGGTGCGGAGTTCAAAATGTGCACGCCAAAGTTGATCGTAACGTGCTGCTAAGTGATCAAAATCGCTCGCCGAACGACCATACTTTTCCCAGCATTGGTGTAACAACCAGGCGGCATGCAGCGCCATGCTCATGCCGTTGCCCGCCAAAGGAGCGATACTTCCCGCGGCATCGCCAAGCAACAAAACCCCTTCATGCACTCTTGTTTTCGGCAAAAAACTGAGCTGTGAAATGCTCAACGGCTCATCCCAACTAGGTGTCAGCGGTGCGAGCATCTCGTCGAGATGTCGATTTTCGTCGCGCAGCTGCTGCTCCAATTGAGGAATGCCGCCAGCCGACTTCAGCCGCTCACTCGCTACCATGTAGCAAAAACAAACTTGGTCGTCTTCTACCCGCGACATGCCTCCGTAACCACCCCGAAAAGTATGTAAGGTGATTAAATCGGACGGTAAAGGGCCGTGATAATGCCATTTTACCCCTACATAATTACGGTTTTGCGGCGGCTGCTTGTGCAACGATGTGCGCCTTCCCCAGCTACCCGCCACCCAAAAGGAGGTAAACAGCCCCGAATTGGTTTCAACCTGGTAGTTTCCAGATTTACCACCGATTTTGGTCACTTTGGTGCCCTCCAATACTTCTACCCCAGCGGCTTTTGCTTGTTGAGCCAAACTACCGTCGAGCTTATGTCGGCTCAATCCGAAGCCCCCCAAAGGTAAATTGAGTTCGAGCGCATAGTTGGGCACCGTTAATTTCAGACGTTGTATGTCGGGTAAGGCCCAATCGGTCAGCGGCAAACCCAGATGTTGCAAAAAGGCATGGCTTTCGTAGCTGATGTACTCGCCACACACCTTATGCGCTGGATAATGTTTTTGTTCGCATAGCAATACGCGTTGACCCGCTTTTGCCTCCAAAATGGCCAACGCCAAGCCTGCCAATCCACCGCCAATAACAATTAAATCGTACTTCATTCGGCACTTCTTTTAGGCCACACGCAGAGCTGGTGACGAAACATACGTCGGTAGCGCAGTGTGTAGTTGAGTTGCGGAATACCTGCCAACATACGTCGCCAGTCGGCTTCAACAAACGAACGTTCTACACTCAATGGCGCATCGTTACGTACCAGATACGAGGCTCCTGGCCATAGGCGGGTGATGAGTGCAATGCTCCAGCGCGCAAACCGGTGGCGTTCTAAATCGTTCACGATGAGACCGTGACCCGCCTGCACAATTTCCTGGATGAAAGCTGCAATCTCTTCGTTGGAAAAGTGATGGAAAAAGAGGGAAGCGTGAAAAAGAACACCGGGCGGTCGGCTATGCAAAGCCTCCCGAAAATCGCCGACTACCCAGCTTATCTCCGGCCGATGATGATGTTGTTGGGCATAGGCAATACAATCGGCCTTTAAATCCCAACCTTCGAGGGTTATTCCTTGGGGTACTTGTGCGGCCAAACGTTGCAGGGTGTCGCCGCCGCCTGTACCTATGTCGATGAGCGTATGAAATACAAAATGCTGCTGCATCTCGGCTAGAGCCAGCTCCGAAATGCGGTAGCCGCCCAGCCAGCGATTCACCAGTGCCAACTCCGCTAAATTCCGGTGAAGAGCCTCCACGGGCAGGTTTTCTTGGTCGAGCAACTCGCTGCGCCCCGAGCGATAGGGATAGTGCCAAAAGCTCATGCTGTAGGATTGAGAGGTATTGCGTACGCCATTTCTACCGACAATCCCGGACCAAAAGCGGCTAAAATCGTGGGTTTATGGGCTAATTCACCCTGATTTAGAATTTTCTGCAGCACAAAAAGCACCGAAGCCGACGACATATTGCCGAACTCACGCAACACCCCACGGGAGGGTGCCAGCTGCTCTTCGGTCAAACCCAGCTCACGTCCCAATTGATCGAGTATGGTCTTGCCCCCCGGATGCAAGGCCCAGTTCCAACGGTGATCGGGAGCTTGTTGCCACTTTACGCCGGCCGAATGCAGGGCCATACCGATGTGGGTCGACAAAAGTTGAGGCACATAGCTGCTCAAGCGCATTGCGAAGCTAGCATCACCCAAGGCCCAGCTCATCTCTTCGGCACCACCGGGCAGCAACTCGGCATAAAAGTCTTTAAACTCGAGCAAGGGAGTCTGCAAATCCGCTTCACCGGTCATGTAAACCGCCGCTGAGCCGTCGCCAAAGAGCAAATTGGCCAGTAAGGCATCGTCGTGTAAAGCGTCCTGATAGTGTAAGCTGCACAGCTCGGTACATACCACCAACACGCGTGCAGCTGGCTCGGCAGCACAGATGTAATGAGCCGTACGAAGTGCATGCAAGGCAGCATAACAGCCCATGAAGTTCACAGTATGCCGAAACACATTGGCCGGGAGTTTGAGCGCACGTAACAAGTTTACTTCAAGGCCAGGTGCCGCCAAACCCGTGCACGACGTGGAAATGAGATGTGTAGGAGCACCAAATCGGCGCGCAAGTCGATCGGCTGCCTTCACCGAAAGGTGCAACGCTAAATCGGCATACAACGCCATGCGTTCGGCTATCCCCGCTCCAAAAGGTGCCCCGTTCCGGTAATACAAAAGCGCCTCGTTGGGCGACTGATAGTCGGGTAATGCCGCGTAACGGGTTTCGATGTCACTTTTTTCAGCGAGCCAGCGCAATTTGCGCAGCAGTTGTGTATCGGCCTTCGACTGATCGGCAACAAAACGTTCGAAATCCTGCTTGCCAATAGCGAAATCGGGCACTGCCGTATTTATACCGAGTAGGAAACTCATAATCCCAGGCCTCCTGCAACCAATAAGGCCACGTTTAACGAAGAGGAGGCTATGGCATTCATGCGCATGGCATTGCTAAAATTGGCAGCGAGCTCGTCGCGTTTTACGCTGCGCCACCAGCTAAAAAACCACCAGAGGGTGGGAAGTAAGGCAACTAGCAGGAGGGTCAATAAGCCCATTCTGTTGGCATTCCAAAGCGGCCACAGCAAAAATGGCCCAGCAGCACCAAAGACAAATGCGCTAAAACGAAAAGTACCTTGCACCCCCAACCATGCACTGAAACTCAATACCCCGTCGGCTTTGTCGGTCGCATGCTGATACACCTGCGTGAGCGGATAGGTACCGGCCAGCACCAGCGCCGATGCCAAATACCAGGCTCCCGGCGCCCCAAGCTGCTGGAATTCGAAAGCCTTCTCGGGTAGATATGCGGCACAAAGCAGCATGACCCAGGGACCTTGAAAAAGGACCACCGTAAGGAAACCTGCAATAGGATATTTCTTTAAACGCAAGGGACGCCAGCTATACGCCCGCGAAGCCAAAATGTAGATGGCGATGCCCGCCGCCAGCGGCTGCCACCACCAAAAAGAAAGCGCGACGGCGGCAAAATCAAATGCCAAGCTCCACCACCGCAACGAAGCCGGTGCTTTAGGTGGATTGGCCATGCCGCCTATGGGCCCTTCATCGCGATCTTGGAGACTGTTAAAGGCATTGCTGCTCGGATATACCAACAGATGCAGCAAAAAAGCCAACTGCAAACTGCGCTCCCAAGAAGCCTCGGGCACCATGATCCACCCCATTAAAAATGCGGGCAACAAAAACCACGAAAAAGGAAAACGTAAATGCCGAAAAACAGGATGTTGCCAGAAAAAAAAGGGGTGCATGGGAACAATTTACGCTACACGAACTGAATCATCAAAAAATACCTCACAAAATTGACTTTTGCCACCTGCGGTAAGTCATTAAGGCTTGCCAGGTTTGCCGGAGACCAGCACCTTTTGCCCCCTTATCGAGGTTGCGGCAGGCCACCACCCACATCATTCGCTGGAAGCGTAAGTGCTCCAACAAGCCACGCAACCACCACGAAGCAGGGTCGTACACATGGGCGGGCTCAGCATTGGCACCGTTTATTTCCAACACCTTGATTTTCCTCGCCACCGTCAGCATCTCGGGCTGTTCCACCATCACATCCAGTCGACCGTAGTCAAAACCATCCAACCCGGCCAGCAGCTCGTTAAAGGCCAATTCCATAGCCGGCGAAAGTTGAGTACGAGCGTCTAAAAAAGTGGCACCACGGCTATGGTTGCCCGAAAAATGAAGTGGGAACCACTCCCCCACGCCGAGAACTTTTCGCCCCGTTGCTGCATCTATTTCGGGCCAAAACGATTTAAACCGACGTGCTCTCGGATGTTGATGCAGCAATTCATCAAGCCGACTTACCCCATCTCCCACCACGCCGAGAGGCAGCTTCCAAGTAAGCGAGTGAATGCGGAAATCGCCAGCTGCTTCGCGCACCACAAAAACACCGAATTCGAAGCCGAAATGAACAAATTCTTGAATCAAGTAGTCCCCAAACGGCGCTTTATGCCAATAGGCCAACCAAGCTTCGTGATCGACAATTTTACTCACCAACTTGCCCCGCTCCCCCGTATTGGGTTTCAAGATAACCGGATACGAAAAGCCCATGGGCAACTCAGGTATCGCTGAGTTAAACTGGATAAAATGCGTCCTGGGCGTATTATCCGCCTTTAACCGATTCAACAAATCGTCTTTCGGTGAATCGAACATGCCGCCCCAAGCAAGAGCAGGATTTGCACGTACAAACCAGTTTATGTTTCCCTTTATCAAGCCCAAAAGCGCTCCTTGAACAAGTGCCGGTATATGCCAAAGACGGTCGGGCCAAAACTCAGAGGGGCGAAGTTCCTTACTTCGCCTACGGTCAAAAAAGAAGAAGTCCGTGTTCTTCATGTGCGAGTAGGTCGAGGTAGCGGATACGGGCTTCTGCCAGTGACCAAAATAAAGAGGAGATGCTGGTGGTGCGCACCTTACCGCGATCCATGCGCAGGTCGAGCTCGGGATTTCCCACGCCCGCCGTCGCATGAAAATCGAAGATTTCATCCTGCTGGGGTGCATGGCCCACCCGATCAAGCCAAGTATGAAACCACCCCGAGCGAAGTGCGGCCTGCTCGGTATTGTACAAAGTAGCCGACTGCCACCAGCTGGGGCTTTGAGGATCGATTTGTTTGAGATGCGGCTGCTGTCCGTCCCAACGTAGTTCGTGCAGGTGTACACCGTTGGTTGGGTGCTCAATGACAATCAACGTAAAAGGTTCCATGCCGTCGAATTCGGAATTCGCTAAAAACTGCGAGAACGATGCCGCTTGCAGCAGTTCGGGCACGATTACCCCTCGGCTACGCCGATAAGGTGGTCGATGCTCGTGTTTGACGAAAGCACCATTCAGTAGGCAGGCCGTAGTTTGTAGATTGGTGCCAAACCAACTGCCGCCCGTTCCTTTATCGGAAGGGCCGTACCAAACCTTGCCTTCTTGCCCCTGCTTCGTGGGTGCTGCTGCTGGTCGCAAGGGAGTTTCGTCGCGGTTGCTGGTAAATACAAAACCGCCTGACGCCTGCGGGAAAAAACTTACTGTGCACATAACTGCCTCTGTTTTTGCGTGGAATAAGCAACGCCAAAATCTGGAGGAAATATAAGCTGTGGAAAGGCAGAAAAAGCCCCTACCCGAATTAAAGCTAAATGATGTACCATATGCTCGTAGGCATAAAACAGCTCTCGTCGCAGCGAACTTTGAGTAGGTAAGGCGTCTGAAAATACGTCGGCATCTATCATCAGCAGTCGGTCGTCGCAGCTGGTAGATACATAACGTGCAAGGGGATCGAGCACATCTAAGGCCGACTGTATGGATGTTTCAAGGCCTGGTGTGCGCTTGCGCTCATCGTAATTCACCACCGGTGTCTCCTCCAGCAGTTGCTGGTAAAACTCCAAAATGTGTCGGGTATGTTTGCCCACACTGCCCCCGAAAAAACAAGGGTGTGGGAGCTGGTAGTCGCTATCGTCGAGTTGCAACAAGAGGTCGCGTAGCTGTTGAAACGTAAGCAGGGTTTGAAAAGTAAGCGTATTCATTTCTTTTTCCGTAAGTCCAGTTCGATGTTTGCCATCACCTTGTCCGACATGATCAGCGAGGCGCCTCCTACACCAAAATCACGTCGGTTGAGCTCAAAACTGCAGCTGAATACAGCCCGCTCACCGGTAGTTTTGAATACATACGGAACTGCTATGGTTTTGGTTTTCCCGCGGATGATGATGGCGAAACGTGCTGATTTCTCGTCGGCATTCAGGAGCTGCATCCGGAGTTCGGGAAACCTTTTGGCATCGAAATAGTCGGCCCCCTGCAAGTGCCGATCACGCAAACCGATGCCGGTAGCTATACTTTTCACCTTGGCCACGCCGGTAATTAAAACCGGCACTTTGCCTGCCACATCGGTGACAAACTGACCTTCTACTTCACCGAATTTGCCATTCACCGTGAGGCCGGCATTGTCGATGGTAAAACTCACGCGACTGGTGGTGGCCTCCCAGGCGATTTGTGTAGGTTGACTGCTGGTATTGACGCTCAGCACAAGGCAAGCGCTGAGGAACAGGACAATTTTCATTAAAAACGGTATTGAAGTCCAAGCATAAAAAACGTGCTCTTCCGCCGAAAACGGTCGTTGGCATCGCTTAAATTTTGAGTGGTGGTGAATTCGGTAAACAAATAGGTCATTCCCGTTTGGATCTGCCAGTTTTCGTTCACCTGATAACGCAAACTAAAATTAGAGTTTAAGCTGCCACGGTCGTTATCGCCTACCAACAAAACGTTCAAAGCAGTTGGACTGCCATTTTGTACTCCATTAAACGAAGCGTCTTCGGTACTGGTAAATACACCACTGCGTTCGGCGCCGAAGCTGGCACCTAGCACATCGATGTCGAAAGTAACCGCCCATTTGGGCAAAAACTGGTAGCCCAGCTGTACATACGCATTGAAGCTATTCACCGAACTGCTGCCCAGCACTAGTGTATCGAGCTTGTCTTTCGTAGTCAAGATGGCTGGTGCTGTGATGTAGTTTACGTTGCTACCGCGGAAGTGGGTATAACGTAAGCCGTAGCCCAACAGCAACCGTTGTTTTTTACCCAGTTGGTGCATTCGACCTCCATCGAGGCTGGCAGTAAATTCGTTGGCGGCAAAGCCTGTGCTTAAACGTGCTGTGGTAGCCGTTTGCGACCAAACCGTGCTGTTAAAAAGCAGTAGAAATCCGGCTAAAACGATTTTTTTCATAAATGTAGGTTAGGCAACTTTTGAGTTTAAAAGGGTGTGCGATAGATGCACAGCCGATGAGTCGTGAATACCGAACACTACTGACAGCTTAAACAGAATTTTTTTTAGGCAGGTTTTGCGATTCACTAATTCTGCCGCTTCTTTAGGGCCGAATGCAAAGCAAACCGACTCAAATAGAAGCCTGGCTTGACCAACACGGCGATGCGCTGTATCAGTATGCCCTCCTCAAGACCAGCGACCCGGAAATTGCTGCCGATTTGGTTCAAGACACCTTTGAGGTGGTGATCCGCAGCAGCAGCTTTCAAGGGAAAAGCAAGGTGCGCTCGTGGCTCATTGGGATACTGCGGCATAAAATTACCGACTACTACCGCCGCAAGTACAAAGAGACGGGTGGCTATACGACCGACGATGATCACTTTTCGACAACCAATTTTTCGGCAGAGGGGTATTGGCAGGCGCATACTACACCTCAGCCTGTCGTAGAAGCGGAGCGTAATTTGTTGGATAATCCGGCCTTTTTAAAAGTGCTTGCGGAATGCCTCGACAAATTACCAGGCATTTGGAAGATGGTGCTCGAAGGGAAATACCTCAACGAAAAAGAAACCGGGCAACTTTGTCAGGAGTTGAATATCAGCACGACTAACTTCTGGCAAATCAATCACCGGGCTAAATTGAGTATGCAGCAATGTTTACAATCGGCCTGGTTCAGGAGCGAAAGTCATGAGTAGTCGTTTTTTTCAGATGAATTGTCAACAAGCCACCGTGCTCGTTGAACGCAAACTGTCGGTAGGCATTTCGTTGTGGGATAGCATACGTTTACGTTGGCACCAACGGTTATGCGCAGTTTGCAAAAACTACGAAGACCAAAGTGCGCTCATCGAAAAATTCCTTCAACAAACCGAAAAACCCGTTTTCAAACTCCCGGCAGAGACCAAAGCCATGGTGAAGAAAAAATCGCTAGGAACCCCTAGCATTTAACCTTGCCACGCGATGAACTTCCAAAAACCAAATACCCTGCGAATAGTTAGATAAACAGCCCTAAAGTCTTTAGCGTGAGGATATTGGCACTATGAACGATTTATTCACCCGTTTTCACTATTTTCGATAGTTATTCCTCAAACACATATGCGACAAATCTTACTCTACCTGCTGCTTTTTTGCGGCAGTTTCGCCACAGCGACAGCCGGCACACCACTGCCCCCCTTGTCGTTTCAGGGCGGCACCGTAGCTACTCCGGCCATGCAAGCAGCCGAATGGGCCGCTGCTTGGCAACAGCTGCCCAACTTTGAAGGCCGCAAGTACTTTTTAGTACGTTTCGACCATCTTTTGAAGCAGCAAGAATACGATGCTTTGAGCAAGAGTGGTTTGATTTTCGAAAGCTACATTCCGCAACAAGCGTATTTTGTATCCACTCCCGCCACGTGGTCGGTTGAAGCGTTAAACAACAAAGGCATCGTGTATTTGTCGGCCATACCGGCATTAGCCAAGCTCGATGCTCCGTTGGTAAACGACGATCCGTTTCGCCCCTTAGAACGTCGTGGCACGAAGGTTTTGGTGAGTATTTTGCCCTTTCCCGGTGTTGCCCTCGAGCGGCTGAATCAGGAATTGTGGAGCAAATTCGACTTCCAACCTGAAAAAAACCGGTATAGCGATCATCTTGTCACCGCCTGGATTGAGACAGCAGCCTTACAACAGCTTGCCGCACATCCCGCCATTCAATTCATCGAGCCAGCGGCTCCTCTTGGTGAGCCCGAAGACCGCGAAGGTCGGTCGTTGCACCGCAGCTTTGCCATCGACAACCTGGCCTCAGGGGGTCGCCGTTACAACGGTCAGGGCATCGTGATGGGCATCGCCGACGACGGAGCGATTGGTCCGCATATCGACTTCAAAGGTCGCCTCACCCAATACACCACCAATTTCTCAGCCTCAAATACCCATGGCGACATGGTGGCAGGAATCGCTTTAGGAGCCGCCAACCTCAACCCCACCCGTTCGGGTATGGCGCCAGGTACCTACCTCCACATGTACAGCATTTCTGGCTATCCCCATGTGGTATCGGCACCCGCCAACTTTACCAACTTAGGCACTACCATTACGTCAACCTCCTACAGTCAGGGAAATGGTGGTGTTTATACTGCCGATGCAGCAACCATCGACGACCAAATCCGAAATACCCCTGTGCTCATGCACGTTTTCTCGGCAGGCAATGCAGGAACATCTGACCACGGCTATGGCGCTGGCGCAGGTTGGGGCAACATTACAGGAGGCTACAAAGCTGCCAAAAACGTGATGGCGGTTGCCAATTTGCGCAATACCGATCAACTCGAAAACTCGAGTAGTCGTGGCCCTGCGCGCGACGGCCGCATCAAACCCGATATCGCCGCCAATGGTTACAACCAAATGTCGACCGGACCCAACAATACCTATTTGGTCGGTGGCGGTACTTCGGCCGCTTCTCCGGGCATTGCAGGCATTTATGCCCAGCTGAGTCATGCCTACAAAGCACTCAACAACGACAGCGTTCCACCTTCTGCCTTGATTAAGGCCGTGATGCTGAACACTGCTGAAGATTTGGGCAATCCTGGACCTGATTTCCGCTTCGGCTGGGGACGGGTGAATGCCCTGCGTGCTGTGCAAACACTGGAGCAAAACAGATACGTTACAGGCGTTTTATCACAAGGCGATAGCGCATCCCACAGCATTGAGTTGCCCGCCAATGTGAAAGAATTCCGCGTAATGGTGTATTGGGCCGATAAAGCCGGTGCAGCCAATGCAACCCGGGCATTGGTGAACAATCTCGACCTGCGTTTAATCGCTCCGGGCGGTACAACTTGGCTACCTTGGGTGCTCAATCCTGCTCCCAATGCCACCGCCTTGAATACCAATGCCATTCGGAGTGTGGATACCTTGAACAACGTTGAACAAGTCACCTTAACTAATCCCGCAGCTGGAAGTTATACGGTGCGCGTGGCTGGAACCGCCGTACCGGTGGGTCCTCAACGGTATTGGGTAGTGTACGAATGGTATACCGAAACCATCACAGTAACCTATCCTATGGGAGGTGAAGGTTTTGTGCCCGGCGAAACTGAACTCATCCGCTGGGATGCAGTGGGCGTTGGCGGCACATTTACAGTGCAATACAGTACCAACAACGGTGGCAGCTGGACCAATATCGCAACAGGCCTTGCCAACAACACACGCCATGTATCGTGGACCGTACCTACGGGCGTCACCACTGGTCAAGCCTTGGTTCGGGTAACCAACGGTACCATCACCGGAACCCTTGAACAACCTTTCAGTATTGTTCCGCTCGTGAGCAACCTCATCTACAGTTATATCTGCCCTACCGAGCTTGGTTTAACATGGAACCCAATAAGTGGAGCAACAGGCTATATCGTTTATCGCCTCGGTCAACGTTACATGGATTCTATTGCGACTACAACCACGAGCTCTTATACCGTACTCGGCACTAGTTTGAGCGATACCGACTATTTTGCCGTGGCTCCAATAGGCAGCAATAACCTACGCGGGCGCAGAAATGTAGCGGTGGCCAAGCCTGTGAACACCGTAATTGGTTGCCAATCGGCACCAGCTGCTGGCTTTCAGGCGAGTACCAATTCGGCCTGTGTGAACCAAGTCGTTACCTTGCTCGATTTAAGTCAAAATCAGGCAGCCAGTTGGCGATGGAGCATCAGCCCGGCAACTTTCAGCTATGTGAACAACACCAGCGATACCAGCCGTATTCCTCAGCTTCAGTTCTCGGCCATAGGCAACTACACCATTCAGCTCATTGTAAACAATGCTTTTGGTTCCGATACGCTGGTGAGACCTAATTTTATCGCGGTAAGCAACGGCCTGTTAGCCCCCGTGGTACAATCTTTTTCTGGTAGTGCCTTACCACAAAATTGGACGCTCGGCAATCCCGATAATGCTACCACCTGGCAGTTCCGCACAGGCTCAGGTCCTGGAGGTACTACCACCGGCATGAGCTGGATGAACTTTTACAGCTACAATGCCGCCGGACAAATCGACGAGCTCATTAGCCCGGTAATTGATCTTACTGCCGGTATCTCTTCGCCATTGCTCACCTTCGATGTGTCGTACGCCCAATACACAGCCACACAATTCGATGGATTGAGAATAGAAATCTCGAACGATTGTGGCACTACTTTCCAAAATTCGGCCTACTTCAAAGAAGGTGCTCAATTGGCTACGGCGGGAATTCAATCGAATGCATTTACACCAAGCCTAGCAAGCCAGTGGCGTACCGATAGTTTAGATTTGACGCCTTACGTTGGAAGTCGGATTCGGATTAAGTTTGTTGGCATCAACGGTTACGGCAACAATTTGTATCTAACCAACTTCCGTGTAAGTAGCAGCACAGGCATCGTTGCAGCATTTAGCGTAAACGGCAGCCGTTGTGTGGGGAATAGCCTACAATTCGTAAGCAATAGCTCAGGCAATATCAGCAGCCAAAGCTGGAACTTCGGCAATGGCGCCTCACCTGCCACTGCAACAGGTGTAGGTCCACATGCGGTAAGCTACAACAGTGCAGGTCAACGTACCGTTGTACTTACTGTAACCGGCCCGGGAGGAACACAACAAATTAGTCAAGTTGCCAATATCGAGCTCGAGCCCGTGAGTGATTATCAGTTTACCGCCACAGGAAGCCAGGTGAACTTCACCAGTTTAAGTCAGCATGCTACTAGCCTTCTTTGGGATTTTGGCGATGGCAACAGCTCTACCCAGAGCAACCCGTCACACAACTACGCCATCTCCGACGTATATACCGTGCGCCTCATCGCCACCAACGGCTGTAGCAGCGATACCCTGAGTCGGCAGGTTACGGCCTTTGCCACCTCTGTGAATAGCCTGGGTGACCTTCAGCTACGTTTATTCCCGAACCCGGCGAGCAGCAGTGCTCAATTAGACCTGAGTGGCATGCAAAGCGTTGAGCCTATCGTCCTCCAGCTTTTCGATATTCAGGGTCGTATATTGATGTCGGAAACGCTGTATCCACAGGCCGACCAATTGAGTCACCGCATCGACTTGGAAAAGGTAGCGGTGGGGGTTTATCAACTTCAGCTGCGCCAAGGCAACAATTTCTACCCTTTACGCCTGGTTAAAACCAACAACTAAGCACAACAACACCTTCAGGAAAAGCGCTTCGGCGCTTTTTTTGTGCCCTTGCTTCGCCATAAGTAGGAGATCAATTACCGTCAGAAAGCCCTCTAAATCCGTGCGCTAAAGGGTACGGTGGAAGCACTCGTGCCGCAACATGCTAGTCACAAAAAAGCCCCTGTTTTTCCAAACAGGGGCTTTTATAGTTTCAAGCTATGGGAAACTTATTTTTTTATCAAACGCACCTGCCCCACGTTTTCACCGTCGTGCAAACGAATAAGGTAAATGCCAGATGCCATTTCCTGTAAATCGAGCTCGTATTGCGTGCCGTTCCATTCCAATTGTTTGAGTTTACGGCCTTGTGCATCCAAAAGCTCAAGGTTTAGCGGTGCATCGCCCCCGCGCGACAAGCGGAATATACCATTATCGCTCGGGTTAGGGAACACCACAATTTGTTGGTTACGTACCAAATCAACCGAAGTAAAGAAGAAATTTTCGACAGGCGACAAGACAGAATTACATCCGCTGCTATCGATGGTGAGTCCATACAAGCCGTTTTCGAGCGGTTGATACACACGGCTGGTTGCACCTGCTATGGCAATACCGTCTTTGAACCACTGATAGGCTGTGGCCACGGTAGCCGAGCGCAGACTATCGGCTATGCGTTCAATTCGTGCTTCAGGGCGTGGTAAAACGGTAACCGTTACACTATCGATCGTGGTGCAGCCCGTTATTCCTGCTGTATAATACAACTTATGTGTGCCAGCTCCCGCCAAACTCGGGTTGAAAACGCCGAATTGCATGCCCGGACCGCTAAAGCTTCCCCCGCTGGGCGTTGCAAAACTCAATACCACCGAATTTCCACCGACACAAAAGGTGGGTACAGTTCCGAAATTGATGGTTGGAGGGGCCGATACTACTACATTGCGTGTCCCGCTGTTGATACAGCCGTTGCCATCGGTAAAGGTATAGGTTACCGTGTGGTTCCCTACTCCTGCCTGCTGCAGGTTCATACTTCCCGAAGCCGACACACCAGGGCCGCTAAATACGCCACCCGCAGGGCTCGCCGTTAACTGAATGCTGCCCTCGTTGATACAGCGGCTTTCGGCGCCACTAAAATTCACCGTTGGGCGAGGACGAAGCACCACCATTTCGGTATCACGAACGGTGCATCCTGCTGGACTGGTATAGGTATAAATCACCGATACGTTACCAGCCGATTGGCCGGCAGGATTAAACTGACCACCATTCACACCCAAACCACTGAAACTACCACCCGCAGGCGTAGCCGACAACGTAACTGCTGCGGCACTCACACAAAGCGTGTCGGGCAAAGAAAAATTCACGGTTGGCAAGGCATTCACTGTTAGGAAGGCGGTATCGCTACTGCTGCAACCTGCAGGTGTATAGGTAATCAAGTGTTGACCTGCCCCTGCAATTTGTGGGTTGAAGAACCGACCACCAACAATACCTGGGCCGCTGTAGGTGCCACCGCGTGGAAGCCCGTCAAGCAATTCTATGAGCGTATCGCCCACACAAACCGGTGCCAAATTGTTGAGCTGTGCAGGAAGCCCGGCACTTACCACGCGAACGGCATTTGTGCGCACCAAAGTGTCGCTACCACTCGCATTGGTTACGATGAGCGTTACGTTATAATTACCCGAATTGGCATACACGATACCCGTAGGCGACTGCACCACGGCAGTATCGGGTGTGCCTCCAGGGAAAAGCCAACGCCAAGCCGTAGGCTGATTAGCGCTGGTATCGCTAAAGCTCATGCTTCCACCGGTGCAAATGCTATCGGCCGAGCTGAAAAACCCAGCTGAAGGGCGTAAGGTAGGTGGAATACAACCTAAAGAAGTGCGTAAACTCGCCCTGCGGGGACTGTTCTGCATCACCGTTCGCATCCGTGTGGTTTGGTCGGCAGTATAGATGTTCATGCAGTTATCCTGCGTATAATCCATGTAGTTCTGCACCATATCCAACGTTCCACACGATACGTGTGTGGTTGGGCAGTTGTAATTCGCAGCATCGCTTTCTGGCGTGTCGTTGCAGAAGTCGTCGACTCCACAGCCGCCATCGCCCCAAATGTGGCGTAGGCCTAAGTAGTGCCCCACTTCGTGCGTAGCGGTCCTACCCCCATTGTAAATGCCTGAAAAAGGGTTCTGAGGCGGTCGTCCGACAGAGGTGTGTAAAATCACTACCCCATCTGTATTGGCATTGGTACCGCCGCTGAGCCCAGGCAACCCCGAACCCGTTGGGAACTGGGCATAGCCCAATAAGCTACCGCTCAGTGGTGCTATCCAAATATTCAAGTAATCGCTAGGGTTCCAAATGGTGGCAGGTTTAACCGTATTGTTGATGAAACTTTGGCTAAAAGTGGTACCCGCTGGATACTCAATGCGGTTAATCCCTGTCGACGGCAGGCCCGACGGGGTGCGTTGTGCCATACAAAACTGTATACCCGTATTGGCTGCTACTGGACGAAAGGCGAGCGGGGTGTTGTTGGTATCGGGATTGTAGCGTCCGAAGTCTTCGTTGAGCACATCCAATTGGGATTGAATTTGTGCTGCACTGATATTTTCGGAGGCGTTGCCCGAACGAAAGAGCACATGAAACACCACGGGAATGGTATACACTTCGTTTTCGGTACGTTGATTTAGCCTTGCCTCAGCAATTTTCTGGCTGAGCCAAGCTTCGAATTGGGCATCGGTTTCCGACTTAAGCCCCTGCTCTCTCAGCCAGGCCTCGTACTCCACGGTTCCACATCGAATTACCCCATTTTGCGCAAATGCGCCCTGTGCGCCCAGAAAAAACAGCACAGTGAATAGTAGTTTTTGCATACAAATAGTTAAGCCTTCGAACGAAAGCAAACTTAAAGTTACGTAAATCAGGGTTTCAACATAGAAATTTGGTCGATTAGCACCGTAAATTTGTCGAATGTGGCCTACTCACCAGCTCGAAAATGCCCTTGCTTGTCTACGTGCAGGCCATACCGTAGCCATTCCTACCGAAACAGTTTACGGCTTGGCAGCCAATGCACTGGATGTTGCTGCGGTTGCCGAGATTTTCCGTATTAAAAACCGGCCAGCCTTCGATCCACTCATTGTGCATGTGGCTTCACTCGAAGCTGCACTTCCCTATGTAACTGAGCTTCCAGAGCTGGTAAAACGCATTTATACTGCGTTAGGGCCAGGACCGGTGACCTACATCCTCCCTAAAAATGAACAGATACCCGACTTGGTCACTGCCGGGCACCCCACGGTAGGTATACGCATACCCGACCACCCACTCACCTTAGCCTTACTCAAACAAATCGATTTTCCTTTGGCGGCACCTAGTGCGAATCCTTTTGGCTTCACCAGTCCTACCACGGCTGCCCATGTGCAGCAGCAGCTCGGCGACGCTGTTTGCTACATACTCGATGGAGGACCTTGCCGTGTAGGCCTCGAAAGCACTATACTCGATTGCAGCGGACAGCAACTGCGAGTGCTACGTTTGGGAGGACTATCGCTCGAAGCTTTGGAAGCCGCGGCCGGACAACCGATAAACCAAATCCAAACCTCTAGCTCCAACCCGCAAGCACCCGGTATGCTCATCAAACACTACAATCCGGGCAAACCGCTGCGTTTATTGGCTCAAGGTGCAGCGCTTCCCGCTACCAACCCCAACCGCACAGGCCTATTGCGCTGGCAAACGGCCGCCGATGGCATCCCCACGCACCATCAGCGCATACTCGCGGCCGATGGGCGAACCGAAACAGCTGCTGCACGACTTTTTGCAGCATTACGGGAACTGGGTGAACTAGATATCGACCTGATACTCGCCGAAGAAGCCCCTCAGCACGGTCTCGGGTTGGCTATCAACGATCGACTACGACGCGCCGCAGCCAGCACCGACTGGGAATAAAGCCCTCACCAACCTCTATCTATTCCCTACCGCACCACTACCCGCTGCGGAGCGAAATTGCGGCCATCGGGCGTGAATGCTTGCAGCAAGTAGATGCCGGGGGCTAGCCTATCGGTAGGGATTTCTTGCCGTTGGGCCGCATGCAACTGCTCTTCACGCACCTTTCGGCCTTGCATATCGTACCACACAAAACGTTGACTTTCTTGCTCGGCCTCCCAATACAAAAGCTCCTGCACCGGGTTGGGATACACCCGCTGCGCCACCGGCAACTCAGACCGGGATACACCCACGCCTACACCACTGTTACGGATGCGAAATAGGTAGGACTTAACATCGGAAAAAGAAAGTGAATTAGATGCTGTAAAATACACGCCAGTTCTGTTCACTGTAACATCTTGAACCAGAATTCGGCCATTCAACTCAATAGTTGTTTGCTCGATAAGGTTTAAATTGGTATCAAACTTACAGATGTAAACCCCTCCACCTAGCATGTTCGCAGGCTGATCAGAAACATTTGTGATCGTGTAGAGAAAACCATCGTACCCTTGTACAAGAGAATTGCCTTCGCGGAAATATTCTAGGCGACTTGGATTCCCAAAACGAACTTGTTGAAGTTTTTGGAGCTGTGGCGACCACTTGGCTAAGGTCAAATCAAATTGACCCGATGGCATTACATCACGTACGGTGCCCAGTAAAATCAAATTTCCAGAAGAAAGCTCTTCCACTGCACTTAATTGAACCGGACCCTGTATGACTTGTGTTCCTGATGGAAAATTAGTAGAAGGACTAAAAAGAGGGACTGTATCTGTGATAAACTGGAAATTTTGATCATAAAGGGCTATATCTCCATGCTGGGTAGTTTCCCAATTTCCTCCAATCTGGTACCGTTTACAGTTTGTACACGAAACTATTTTGCGATTATTGGAAATACTATTGACTCCATATAACTCAAGCTCCCATCCATAAATTGGGATACCGTTTCTTTCATACAGTGGCACTAGACTTAAAGTCGCTGTAGAAGGCACATAACGTACAATCATGGGTCTTTGAACAGTTCCAAAACCAGCAAGTAGATCTCCAACCATAACTACTCCTAGCACTTCGTCCTGACCAGTACGCCGAAACGCACTTATGTACGACCAACTTGGAACTTGTACAAAAGCAACTAAATTTCCTAGTGAACTATCGTTATTCGATTGATAAAAAGCCAATGTGTCGGCCCCACGATTGATGCGCATCGTGTGATAGGTCGCGCCTATTTTCAACCGTTTCAGATTCGATTGGCGATTAGCTGGATAAGAAAAAGTGGAACTACTTAGTACGTTGCCCAGACTATCTATTTTATGGGTAAAGTAAGGAGACTGTGCTCCGTTCACGCTATTCTTGTAAGTAAACCAGTCAACAGTATCACCTTCACTGTTCAGATTTGCAAGGAAATGATCATTCAACACATACAATGAATCAATTTGTAGCTGTGCATTGCTTAGCAGCGGTGACACCAATGCCAGTATCCACAAGTAGCATTTTACCTTAAAGGTCATAGTCAAAAAATAAAGTTTCGTTCTGCGTAATCCATCCCTACTAAAAATTTAAAACTAAAACACCCTTTCAATCACACAATGCAAAAAAATCTACCGCACCACCACACGCTGCGGAGCGAAATTGCGGCCATCGGGTGTGAATGCTTGCAGCAAGTAGATGCCGGGGGCTAGCCTATCGGTAGGTATTTCTTGCCGTTGGGCCACATTGAACTGCTCTTCACGCACCTTTCGGCCTTGCATATCGTACCACACAAAACGTTGACTTTCTTGCTCGGCCTCCCAATACAAAAGCTCCTGCACCGGGTTGGGATACACCCGCTGCGCCACCGGCAACTCAGGCCGTGATGCACCTACGCCTACACCACTGTTGCGGATGCGGTAGAGATAGGTAGATTGAGCCGCTGAGTTAGTTGCAAAATATACACCCGACTGACTAAACGTTACTCTCTCGATGTACTGTCGTGAAGCCTTATTTTCGATGGTAACTTGGTCGATAAGGTTAAAATCCGTATCGAGCTTGCAAATGAGTACTCCGCCGTCAATACCCCCAGTACTGGTTGGAAGCATGTTAGAGAAGGTATACAAAAAACCATCGTTGGCTTGAATCAACGAGGTATTATCCAGAAAATAATCGAATCGATTTGGGCTACCAAATCGAACTTGTTTGATACGTTGAAGTTGCGGCGACCATTTCGCTAACATCAAATCTGAGGTACCTAGACTTCCTGGCTGTTGAATCGTTCCCAAAAAAATTATATTACCAGAAGAAAGTTCTTCCACAGCACTTATTTGTATTGGGCCTTGGATGGTAGGGGAAGTTGTTCCAGCCCTATACTGAGGAATAGTATCAGAAATAAACTGAAAATCTTGATCATAAAACCCCAGATCACCTTCACTACTGAATTGCCAAGAACCATTCAACCAAAACCGTTTGCAATTTTGACAAGAAACTACTCGACGATTATTGGATAATCGGTTAATCCCATATACCTCAGCTTCCCAACCAAATACCGGTACCCCATTCCGTGAAAACATTGGGCGTAAAGCTAAGTTGTTTGTTGAAGGTTTATATTGGACTATCATCGGTCTGACAACCGCACCCGTTCCGCTAGAAATATCTTCAACCAGCAAAGATGCTACTATTTCATCGGGACCAATTTGACGGAAATAATTGAAAAAAACCCATTTGGGCAACACTACTGCTGCGGCCAAAGTCCCTAAAGTGCTATCATTGCTCGACTGATAAAATGCTAGCGAATCTGGGCCTTCATTCAATCGCATAGTATAATAGCTATTTCCTATCCTTGTTCTTCTAAGAAAGGAACGCCGATTGGTGTGATTCTCAAAAGTTGAAGAACTTAACACATTACCCAAACTATCCAGTTTGTAAGTAAAATAGGGTGATTGAGCACCCGAGATCTCCATCCTATACGTGAACCAGTCAATGGTATCACCCTGTACTAGTAGACTGGCTACCCTTTGATTGTTAAGAACGAGCAAAGTATCGATCTGCAACTGTGCTTCACAAAACTTAGGTACAACAAATATGAAAATCCAAATAAAAGTCCTCAAACAGTGCATCATGCGTAAAAAGTAAGATTCGTTTAGTTTCTCAGCTTTTGCTAAAAATACAACACAAAACCACCTTACCAAACACAATACAAATAAATCTACCGCACCACCACCCGTTGCGGGGCGAAATTGCGGCCATCGGGCGTGAAGGCTTGCAGCAGGTAGATGCCAGGGGCTAGCCTATCGGTAGGTATTTCTTGCCGTTGGGCCACATTGAACTGCTCTT